>Ga0247843_1000275_pt1 | contig 123288 bp, 117 predicted proteins | sample LaCruzMarch2017__FD_192420 | JGI IMG/M metagenome (GOLD analysis project Ga0247843, IMG submission 192420) | Freshwater microbial communities from meromictic Lake La Cruz, Castile-La Mancha, Spain - LaCruzMarch2017_8m | ecosystem: Environmental > Aquatic > Freshwater > Lake | place: Spain...
CTACACTGGAAACAATTAAAGAAGATTGAGTTTGAAATTAACAACAGACCCATGAAGTGCCTTGACTGGAGAACTCCCTACGAGGCAATGATGAAGAAAAGTTGCGCTGCCTTCTTGTAGTCGGGTTTTCTTAAAACCTTATTCGCAAGGCTTTTGGCTAATTTTTTACAAGATTCTTTGTCTTCGGGCTTAACGAAATAGGCGACCCCTTCATTTTTGATCGCATTCGATACTTCTTTTAAATAGCCTTTTACAGATTTCCGTGGGCGGTCTTCGAGACATTCGTTTTCGACAAATCGGCGGATATCTTGAAGGGCTTCTTGCGTTAGTCTTGGGAACGAAAGCACACCAGCCGCGATCTCAACCTCAACTTTATCAACATGTTTTCGTCGCCCAGACGCTACCAGCAGTAGGGAGCTTTCGTCCTCGAGATCAGCACTGCCGCGACGAAGGTCTTCCCTCAGTTGATCATAGTTGCATTTAAGACATAAAAAACTCTCGACATCTTGACGCGTCAAAGCAGGTGCCAACGCCTTCGTTAAGATCTGATAGTCAGGGGACTTCGCTCGTACGTCTTCGGGACGTTTTTTAAACTCAACCGACAGTCGCTGAAGATCAATACTATCCGATCTGTTCAAGATAAAACCGACCTTAGTAAAATCTAGAACGCGCTGCAGTTTATGCGCCTCGATGCCGAGACCACCAACTCCGTACGTGTTTTCATGTAAATCTGCGCTAACTAGGACGTTCAGTTTCTCGAAGGACCTAACCCAAGACTGCCATTTTTTTCCATATAAAGTATTCAGGGCGTCTAAACTGAGCACCAGGGTCTTCGTTTTCGGTGGACGCCTGTTATCTTGATCCTCGTATGGAGGAACTGTTTTCATTCCATTGATCTCAAGTAAAACATTGATCGCAGGCTTCCGGTCACGAATCGCGACAGCAAGATATGCCAGCAATTCCTTCCTGGCCTGCTTTTTTTCGACATCTGTATCATCCACCCGCCAACTTGTAATCCAGCGGCGATATAGCTTTATGAATCGGTCTGATTCATATTGATCCCCTTGTTCCGAGTACTCCAATTTATTAAAGTATTTTCGTAGTACTCTAAGCTGCATATTTGAAATATTACAAACTAACGCAGAAAACGTTGTAGAGCTCAGGTTCAAGGACTTGTTGTTTTTTGTATTTAAAAACTGACTTATCTGGGCCCAATTTTTATCAATGTAACTTTCTATATTTTTTATATAATTAAATCGATGAACATGCCCCATTCGATCAATACTATAATCCTCATATGCCTCTCGAAGAAACTTTATCCCGTCAATGAATTGTTTATGATCTTCTGACAGCCCTGGTTGTTTTCCTTTACGAGTATCGATTTGGCCGACCTGAAACACGCCAAAAATTTTTTCAAATTCCGGATCTTTGAAAATGTCTATACTTGGTTTTTTTACAAGAAGTTTCTGTTCGACAAAGTTGTCCTCTAAATCAATTCGTAGAGATTCGAAGTTTGATTCATTGACTTTTTCGACAGTATTCCCTAACGAAAACAAAGCCTGCTTGAATTCGTTTAAGTCAGAAACAGGAAAACCAAGCTTCTTTTCTAGATAGCTCTTTAAAAAATCAGAACACTCGGTCGACTCGTCCTCGTTAGACCTAAGATCACTGTACGTGTACCCCCGCCTATTGAGTAGGCCCATTAAAAAGTCTTCAAGGTTTTGCTTTATACGTTCTCCAATTAAAGCTTTTGGTTCCCATCCAATTTCGTTTAGTAGAACTCGAAACAGTCGCTTGGCGAGTTTCCTGCGTTTAACATTCCTTCTCGTATGACGAAAGGCTCTTCGATCTGATTGCCCTAGAATATGCTTAGAGTTATCAAGAACAATAGTGGCCCCAAACCTAGACTCTATATTTCCACTTGCATCAACGTTAGCCGCAAAAACGCCTGTCGATTTTGCGCCTAAATCTATACCTAAAACTAATTCTCTGTTTTTTCGGGACATATAAAAAAAATTCCTTGGGCTCTTTACTGTAAGTTCTAAATTTAGCTATTCAGTTGGGTTTGTTAACAATGAAGTATGTCGGTTTATTTTGTTTACATAGAGATGGTAAGATAAAAATGACTAAGCCCTATATATCTAATATAACAAAATATAAATTACTCGGTTAAAGGTTTACTCCTTGCCTGCATTGGTAAACGCTCCACCTTGTTGCCGTCAATCAGATTAAAATAGCATCCGGTGGAGTGTGTCACCCGGGGACGCGCCATATTTTGTTGCTTGTCTAAATGAGTCCTCGACAATCTACCTTTATGTTGGGATCACCCTGTCGACACGAGAATCTGGTGGTCGAATTGGTCGTAAGAAACATGAGTCCGAATATTCTTGTTTTTCAACCCTGGACGGCTTCCAGGGTTAAGTATGAAGACGATAAGCACCTTCGGAGATGAATGTGAAAAAGGCGCAACCATTTGTTATACATCCAGAAATGATCGAAAGAGCCCAACTAGAGGGGATCACTCCAGATTCTACCCAGGGAGATGTCGTCATAAGCATAGTTTGAATATGCTTAAAAATAATTAACTAATGCAACTTATAAGAGCGTGGCCCCAAGGGGCCGTATTAACGAGTGAGGGGCTAGTCCACGAAAAAGTCACTCGAAGGGGCTTCTCCAGCAATACCGCCGGTCAGGTTGGATCGAACTGATAGGCAAAGGCGCCTATCAGCGGGCTCAAGTCGATAAAGTAGGACTCCCGCTGCAGAACATGACTCCGCTCAGTTGGCCTGGAGGAGTCTACGCTCTTCAGGCTCTGTCGCTGGAGCGAAATAGACAAATACCTCCGATACACATCGCTGCACGAACAACCTTAGAGCTTCGCGGATTCTCTCTCTCACCCCCAGGCTTTCACTCAAAACACTGTCACCGTTTACGTGGGATTTGCATGCCCGTTTCTGTCACCGATTAGGTGGGACGGAACACACGCGTGGCTTACCGATATTAATATAAAGAAACTCGACCTAGGTTCTGGAAAACGGATCATAGAACCTGACCGCGCATTTCATGTAAAATATGAAATCAGCGTTCCGAGAACAGAAGGTAGCTTGGATGAAATATAGTCGATTCTATGCTCAAGAAAATCACGCTCTTAACTTTTTGTTGTTTTAAAACTACAATAGAGTTATGGAAGTTCACGGGCGAGAATATCGACTATTACGAGACGGTGGACGGAAGACAGCCGTTTCGCGATTGGTTATTCGGTCTTAGAGACAAGGCTGCTCGGCATAAGATTGATGCGAGAATCAGGCGGGTTGAATCAGGAAACTTTGAGCATTGTGGGCCGGTAGGCGAAGGTGTTTTAGAGTTAAAGATTAATTTCGGCTCCGGTTATCGCGTTTACTTCGGGCAGGTCGGAAATAAAATCGTGATCCTTCTTAATGGCGGTGACAAAAGTTCAAAGAGTAAGGATATTAAGATCGCTCATATTTACTGGGCAGACTATCGGAGGCGTTATGGTGGAGAAAAATAGAAAACACACTTATCGTGAGGATAAATTAAATCGTCTAAAAGACCCAGAAGAAGCCATCGGATACCTAAAGGCCTGTCTTGAAGAAACGGACATGCCAGATCTTTTCCTTGCGGCTTTAAGAGATATTGCGGAGGCAAGAGGATTGGGAATGTCTCAATTGGCTCAAAGCGCTCACCTTAACCGCGAGAATCTTTATAAAATTCTATCTAAAGATGGCAATCCCGAGCTTGGAAGTCTTTATGCCATTCTAGATGTTCTTGGCCTAAAACTATCGGTCGAGCTTAAAGAAGCCGTCTAGCTGTTGTAAGTATCGCCCGCCGAGCCGTGTAGCCAACAATCCTCGCAGTAAGATTATTTCTGAGACTCGGAAGTCTAAGTTTATGTAAAGTGATTCTACCTGTGGAGATTAGGCACCCCCAGTCTCAACCCGAAGAAAACGCCACAGCTGCAGCAGTTTCAAGAGCGATAACCTACAGCCCCCTAATTTTTCGCTCCCGCTCTATCGCACTTCTTAATGCCGCTGCCTCGTCTTTGGCTTCTTTGGAATTAGGCTCATATCCCATCTCTTGGGCCCATACCCTAGACAGCTGATCCACCCAAGGAAGTCCATGGTCTCTACGCACCAGAAAGAGTGGAATGCGTCTTAGGTAGAAATCCTCTAGCTTCAGCACCATCTCTTCTCTGATGCAGTGTCTGAGTTGAGATAGGAGACATGGGAATCCATCCGGGTCTGTGCAGCTCTCATTTTCTAAGCTCGCTAATTTCTCAATCTTCTCTCCATCGCTTCCATACCTACTGTTTAAAAAAGCGTGTTTAGAATTTAAGTCCCCTACCGCACTTGGATTAGCAGGCGCTGAAGTATCGGGATGATGAGTGCTTGGAGGCATTGGTCCTCCGTAAGAATAAGCCCGCTCTAACCATATTTTTAATGTCTGATCCACAATGTCTCGAGCCATCTGTCTATGCGTGGTGTATTTTCCTCCAACCACGTAGACGACCCCAGATCGAGTCACATCAATATGATGCTCTCTACTTACAGACTGCAAAGTAGACTGACTGCCTGGATTAAAGAGCGGTCTAATGCCAACCGTAGCAGATATGACGTCCTCACGAGTCAGTTTAAGGGTCGGAAAGTATCTATTAGCAACATCCAACAAATACTGCGTCTCTTCCGTGCGAACTGTGACGTCATCTGGGTTCTCTTCTGAAGCCCCGTCTGTTGTTCCAACCATCACACAGCCTGGACCAAAGTCGGGACGCGGCAAAACAAACACCACCCTGCCATCTTTCTCTACAGGAAGTAGATAAGAAGTTTTCACAGGAAATCTAGAACTCTCAAAAACCAAATGCACACCCGTCGAGGGTTTAAGCACAGACTCTTGAGGGCGCGCGCTCTCACCCCCTAGCGTCTTAAGACAGAGGTCAGTGTAAGGTCCGACGCACAGTACGATCTGCTTTGCTCGAACAAGCGTCATTGCCGTACTCTCTGCATCCAACAAATCTCTACAGAAATAACCTGTGACTCGGGTCTTATTGCCAGAGATTTCTAACTGTGGTTTGACCGCTTCAAAATAAGTCACAACATCTACACCTAGACGAGAGGCCGCTCGGGCGGCCTCCACTGCCATGACATCATCCCACATGGAAGCGTCGTAATATTGAAAACCACCCACGAGATTTTCCGAGTCCACAAGTGGATGCTCTCTCATGAGTTCTTTTCTACTGTAGCGCTGATGGCGTCCCGGGGTTCTAAATAAACTTAATGTATCATAGAGCCAAAGCCCGAGAGACAGAAGCCCCATTCCGCGACTGGTGCCTTTATAAACAGGAATGACAAAAGGCATCGGTCTTACCATGTTGGGTGCAACTTTTAATAAATGCGCGCGCTCTGAAAGACTTTCAAACACTAATTTGAATTCGAAATTCTCTAAATACCTAAGACCTCCGTGGACTAACTTCGAACTATTCGAACTCGTCCGACACGCAAAATCTCCACGCTCTAGGAGCGCAACTTTTAGCCCTCTACTTGCAGCATCTCTCGCTGTGGCAGTGCCTGTGATCCCACCTCCTACGACTAGCAAGTCGTACTCGGTATCAATCATACGTTTTAGCGAAGCTTTTCGCTCACGATGTGAAAATCCACTACCCCTATTCCTGATCTCCATCCCCTATAACCCCTTATTTTTTCTGTTTATCGAGCTGCTAACTTTTCTGCGGCATGACGGTGCGAATGGATAGCTCCCGAAGTTGCTCAGGCGATACTCCACTTGGTGTTTCTGACATTAAGCATGAGCCGGATGCTGTTTTTGGAAAAGCAATGACTTCTCTGATAGCTTGCGCACCAGACAGCAGCGCCGCTAACCGATCTACGCCGAGCGCAATTCCACCGTGTGGAGGTGTCCCGTATGAGAGCGCCTCTAAGAAGAAACCGAATTTTTCTTGGGCTTCCTCTTTAGAAATTCCAAGTGCGCGAAACATCGAGTCTTGCAGATCGGTAGTGAAAATTCGTTGAGATCCTCCACCAATCTCCATCCCGTTTAAAACAATGTCGTAAGCGTCTGCGACAATATTTACTAAGTCCTTGTTCTCTCTTAGTTTCTGCACATGATCCGCAATCGGACTTGTGAAGGGATGGTGAGCGGCGTAGTAGCGACCCTCTTTTTCATCAAACTCCATTAACGGAAAATCAATCACCCAAAGAAAATTAAATACTTTCGCACTAGGCTCAGGAATTAATTTTAACTTCTTTCCAAGGATCAGCCTTAAGGCACCCAGCGAATCGTAAACCACTTTTGCTTTTGCGTCGGCGACAATAAAAATCTGATCTCCTGGCAAAGCTTTCGTATGGCTAAGAAGTTCAGCGCGCTCTGAGTCTGAAATAAATTTGGCTGCTGGCGAAACAATCTGACCTCCCTCTTGAACCTTGATTGATAGTAACCCCTTAGCACCGAAGGCCTTTAGCTCCTCTTGTAGTTTATCTACTTCCCCTCTTGAGAACTGATCAGAAGCACCCTTTACAACAAGCCCTCGAATGGCCCCAGGTTGCCCAACGACATTGACCGTAAGCGCCGATTTAAAAACCTGAAACTCACTTTTCTTAAACACATCAGACAGAGCGATAAGCTCTAACCCAAACCTAGTATCAGGCTTGTCACTCCCAAAACGATCCATCGCCTCTCGGTAACTCATCCGTAGAAACGGAGTCTTTACCTCAAGACCGAGAACCTCTTTCCAAAGGGTCTTTAGAACATCCTCGATAATCACAAAGAGATTTTCTTTAGGCAGGAACGAAGCTTCAATGTCTACCTGAGTAAACTCGGGCTGCCGATCGGCGCGTAGATCTTCGTCTCTAAAGCATCTTGCAATCTGGTAATACCGATCCATTCCACCGATCATCAGCAGTTGCTTTAAAGTTTGAGGAGATTGTGGAAGGGCGTAAAACTGACCAGGACTCATACGACTTGGTACGATAAAATCTCTAGCGCCCTCGGGAGTGGATTTATAAAGTATCGGCGTTTCTATTTCACAGAAGTCATGGCGATCAAGGACGCTTCGAATAGTCCGAATCATCTGATGCCTGCGCATGAGATTACCTTGAAGCGATGGACGCCTCAAATCCAAGTAACGATACTTAAGCCTTAAATTTTCTGAAACTTCTGCATCCTCATCAGTAGCAAAGGGTGGCGTTTCAGCAGGGCTCAAAAGCTCACAAGCCTGGGCCAGAATTTCGATATCCCCGGTAAGGATTTTAGAATTTCGCATTCCTTCAGGGCGCGCTCTCACTTTCCCTGCAATGCGAACGACATATTCATTTCTGCACGAGGCAGCCGTTTCAAACGAGGTTTCGTTTAAGACTTTAGGATCAAACACCACTTGCACGAAGCCTGAGCGATCTCTCACATCAAAGAAAATTAATCCTCCATGATCGCGCCTTTTTGCAACCCACCCGCACAGTACGATTTCTTTTCCTTCATCCGCTAACCGCACCTTACCGCACATCTGTGTTCTCATTTTTTTACCTTACCTCGCTTTGATTTACCTTTACGCGCCTTTGAGCCCGTACCTAACTTAGCTTTTATCTTCTGTGTGATCTCGGGTTCATTCCACTCGGGATTACCCACTAACTCTGGTCCAAGTTCTTCGGGAGAACATGCGCCAGAATCTGCAACGACTCTCACATGAAAATGATTCGCGTGCCCTTTTTCGTGAATTAACCGAGTACGATACCAATTCCATAAAGGAGTTTGACTTGGGTGGGCATCGACGTAAGTCTTCAGGGCTCGAATGTGTTTACGGTCTAAGTAAACAATCATGGGACATGCAAAAGGATTTTCTGCAAGCCGCCTTAAAAACCACCAATTCGCTCCGACGAGAAAATTGCTGTGAAATCTCCACTCGGCGTTCTTAATCGGTGTGAGAAAACCTAAGTCAGCATCAAGGCCATTCTGATGAGATCGATGCGCCATGCGCCCTCGGTGACCCGATCTAATGGCGCCACCTTTTGGTCTACCTAAGTCACCGACCACGAGTTTTGGCGGATAAGGCTGCGATTTAAAATGGTCCGTGACCCTGCGACCCAACCACTCGATCGTCGCTAAGATTAAATTAGTGCCAAAATGTGCGCATTTGTGCTGGTTTCTGAGTAAAACTGAATTCGAGGGCGTTTCTAAGATTGGAAGTCCTCCTACGAGAAACCCATTTCTAGATCCACATTTTGCCTGGGTGTCAGCGTGAAGGCCCCTAGACACGTAATATTGTAGGACGTCTTGAATCTTTCCGCTCTCGACGTCTTTTTTGAAAAGCTCTTGCTCCGCTGTAATCTCACCGCAATAACTGCCAGAGTCTCTTTTACTCAATGGGGATTTTTTTACCGACACTTCATCGGGACAGCATCTAAATCCAAGTTCACCAAAATCATCTCGGTGTTTCGCACACTCAGCCCAATCCTCACCGTCCTCAGGCGAAAGCACTCCTAGTGGCGAGGTAATGGCTAAAGAGCTAGGCAAAAAACTCAGAAAACTGGCAATGCAGATGATGTAGAAAGGATGTTGTGTTGCCATGTCTAAACCACATCTCAAGAAACACCGAATTGCTCGATAACGCGAGCATAATCTTCAAACCAAATGTCCCAAGTGCGAGATTCTGGATATTGAGAAAAAACGCGCTTAAACGCGGGGTCATGGAATCTTGCGGCGACCCAACCTGCGTAGCTCATCATTCGGTAAGCTCTAAACACTGCGATATCGGATGCTGTGAGGTCAGGCCACTCACTAAAAGCCTCATAGCCCTGACAGAGGAGGTCGTGCCCACGTGTCACAGGGGCGTCCAGAATTAACCACAAGTCTTGAGGCGCAGGTCCTACCATAGCGTCATCAAAGTCCAAGAAAAACGGACCGGACTTGTCCCAAAGAATGTTACCAAAATGGCAATCACCATGAATGGCTTGAGACGGAAATTTTCGCGAAACTTTTTCGATAGACGGGACCACGAGTTCAAAGAGTTTTGCTAAGTGATCTTTCTGTGGGTCGTGTAACCATCCTGAGTGTTTGAGACTTTCATAGGATTTTTTTAAACTTGCCGTTCCCCAGACCGTTCTATGCTTTAAGTTCTGTTGTTTTAAAACATTGTGCATTCGAGTGAGCAATCTGCCCAACCACTGCATTTGCTCAGCACTGGGCTCAGGCTCAGCGCGCCCGTATACTCTTGGGGTAAAGCCAAAATAAATTCCATCACTCGTTACCCCAAGCGTTCCAGCACCCGAAGTCAGCGGCAACCAAGGAACAGTCGGCACTTCTGCTTTTACCAACGCCTCACAAATCTGATGTTCTTCTAACAGCGCTTCTCTACTCCACCGAAGCGGACGATAGAACTTGCCGACGATAAATGTAGTTTCTTTCTCTACATCGCCGTGCAAATAGCGGAGCGGCTCTTCTAGCTCTATCTGATAGACGCGGTTCTCATAGGAAGGAAGAATTGAGAACCTCCCAGTCGCTCTAGGTCCGAAAAGCTCTGCACAATCCAGGACACGCTCGGGCGTAAGCCCAAAAAAAGAGGATTCCTGATCTACCTGATTCATCCCCTAACCTTGAAACTCGTCGGTGCGGGCCTTGCTGTTTACTTCAGTATCGCCCTGAAAGCTCGTCTGACTCTCGCCTGAGATCAGCTGGAACAAGTCCTCTAAACGTTGATCTTGGTCAGTGCGTAACCCTTTGCTCTGATTACACGCTAAACAAGAGGGAACAATATTGTCCTTCGAGGATTTCCCCCCCCGTGCCAGAGGCAGCAAGTGATCCATTGTAAGAAGAGAGGGCTTGGTTTTCGCTTTACAGTGAAAACAAATCCCACCAGCTACCTTCTTTTTCCACCAAGGAGACATCTTTAGAGTTCTTCCTAAAGCGCGCTCTTTGCGTAATCTTGAGGGGTCGGTATGTTTTTGATTTAGTAAGACCTGTGACACTTACACACTTCTTACACCTATTTGATGCCAATATGCAGCATTCTTTTCCCTATGAAATCTCATGGAACCTCAAGCGCAAGCATTACGACCCAGAATCTAGAAACCCTCTCGGAGCATCAATCCCCTATTCAGGCCCCGAGACCCCGGGAGAGAGGCATCAACTGGCCCAATGCTGTGCCATTTTTTGTCATGCACGGTATTGCAGTGTTTGGTTTTGTCGTCACCCCCTTTGCCTGGAAATGGGTGGCTCTCGCCTTAGGCAGCTATTACCTTAGAATGTTTGGTGTGACGGGGGGATACCATCGCTATTTTGCACATCGGACCTTCAAAACGAGCCGAGTCTTCCAATTTATCCTAGCCTGCCTAGCGCAAAGCTCTGCTCAAAAGGGAGCCCTCTGGTGGGCAGCACACCATAGGCATCACCATAAGTATTCAGACCTACCAGCAGACCTTCACTCTCCAAAGCAAGATGGTTTCTGGTGGAGCCACGTAGGGTGGATTCTCTCTGCGGAGCACGATGCGACCGATTATGCAGCGATTCGTGACTTCAAAGACTACCCGGAGCTTCAGTTCTTGAATCGCAACCCTCACCTCCCAGCTATAGCCTACGCAGTGGCCATATTTCTCATATTCGGAGCGCCAGGGCTCTGGTACGGCTTCTTCATTTCGACCGCCTTCCTGTGGCACGGAACCTTTACCATCAACTCTCTCTCCCACGTGTTTGGCTCTCAGCGATACGCAAGCCACGACACTTCTAGAAATAACTTCCTGTTGGCGTTAGTCACTATGGGCGAGGGCTGGCACAACAATCATCACACCTATATGAGCTCGACGCGTCAAGGATTCTTCTGGTGGGAAATCGACCCAACTTACTATGTGATTAAAGTGCTTTCTTGGTTCGGGATCGTCTGGGATGTCCGTGAACCCCCGGTGAAAATGCTGGAAAACAGAAGGCTTTCCCAGACTTAAGATTTTAGATCGCTATTAAATAATTATTCTATATCGATTTAATAAATCTGACCATTTCGCTTTGTAAATATTTTTTAACTTTTATGAAAGAAATCGTTTGCGAATCAGAAAGACTGGAGATAAACACGCCACTCATGAAAACACGTGGACGACCAAAAGGTAGATCAAGCGATAACAGATCCTTCGGACCCCTGGGGGACATTATCAGAAAACATAGACTTCAAAGAGGCCTTGGTCTCGCTGAAGTAGCAAAAGCATGCCAATGTTCAGTGCAGTTTATTTCGAACATTGAACACGGCAGAGCTCCGCTACCTTGGGATAAGATTCCAGCATTAGCTGGATTTCTAAAGGTACCTCTCGACGAGTTGCAAGCTGCTAATCTAGCTGTGCGATCTGACTTCCAAAGCTTTACAAAAGGTTCGAAGTCTCGCGCTGTAATCGCTGCCTCAGCGTTTACAATGGCATCTAGAGACAAAGAGCTTCAGGAAGTGATCCAAGCTTACCAGCTTGCGGATCCAACGAGTCGCAAGAAGTTTGTTAAAACAGCGATTAAACTACTCTCTGAGTCTTAATCGCAGTCACTGACTTCATTTTATTTTTGAAACCCAGACAGTCTCTTAATAAGAAACTGTCTGGGTTTTTTGTTTCATTACCTACCTTATACGGCGATAGGTGCCTTGATTCCAGGATGAGGGTCATAACCCTCAAATTTAAAATCTTCGAATTTGAAATCTAAAATATCTGCTTGTGAGCCCTCTATCTTAAGCTCGGGTAGTGGCCTTGGATCGCGGCTTAACTGCAATCTAGCCTGTTCCAGATGATTGGTATATAAATGCGCGTCTCCTAAAGTAAGTACAAAGTCTTTCACTTTTAGGTTCGTGATTCTAGCAATCATGTGAGTAAGCATGGCGTAGCTCGCAATGTTAAACGGCACTCCTAGAAATATATCTGCGGATCGCTGATACAACTGACAAGAGAGCGCACCTTGCGCCACATAGAATTGAAAAAGTGCGTGGCAGGGCGGTAGCGCCATGTTTGGAATTTGGCCAACATTCCAAGCGCTCACAATATGTCTTCTTGAGTTAGGGTTGGTTTTTATGGACTGGATGACATCGCCCAACTGGTCAATGGTTTTGCCTTCTGCTGTCTGCCAAGAGCGCCACTGTGCGCCGTATACCGGCCCTAAATTACCTTCACTGTCGGCCCACTCGTCCCAAATAGAAACCCCAACGGAATTTAGGGATTTTATGTTTGTCTCGCCGCGAATAAACCAGAGCAGTTCGTGAATGACGGACTTTGTATGGATTTTTTTAGTCGTAACGAGTGGAAACCCCTTCGTTAAGTCAAAGCGCATCTGATAACCGAAAACGCTTTTTGTACCCGTACCCGTTCGATCCGCTCGTTCAACCCCGTATTCTAAGACGTGCTCTAAAAGCTCGTGATAAACCTTCATAAAATCCTCACTATCAGAAAGACCCTGTGATCAACACCCCTAAAACATGATACGAACTTAATCAAATGATTCGAGAGCCCACTATTCTCTATGAAGATAACCATATCCTCGTTATCGACAAGCCTGCTGGCCTTCTTTCTCAAGGGGATATCTCAGGCGAGTCAAGCGTTGTCACATGGGCGCAAGCCTACCTAGGACGCCCGTACGTGGGCCTTGTTCACAGACTCGATAGAAATACTTCAGGTGTGATGGTGCTCGGTAAACGCACAAAAGCCTCTCAAAGACTCAGCGACGGGATCAAAAAAGGCGAATTCATAAAGGAGTACCTAGCTCTGGTCTTAGGATCGCCAGCCACCGACAGCCCAGAGGAACTCTCAAACTTCCTACGCAAGAACGAATCCACGCGAGTGGTGGAAGTTGTAGCAAGCACTACACCTCACGCTCAAATCGCACGTCTTGAGTATACAACTCTAAAAACCCTGCGGCTCCAAGACGCATCAGAAGCGGCGCTTTTGAAAGTGAAACTATATACAGGTAGATTTCATCAGATCAGAGCGCAACTTGCCCATGCTGGGTTTCCGCTTCTAGGGGACCAGAAGTACGGTGGCTCAAAATGTGCTCGTCATGCTCCGCGTGTAGCTCTTCACGCCCACACGCTCACCTTCGCGCACCCGATGTCTAAAGAAAAACTAGTATTAGTTGCTCCTTGGCCACAGGACCTTTCTTCCATCGCGACCCCTGGCGGATCTTAGCGGAGATACAATCATCGGAATTTTGCGATCACTCCACACATCCCGCCCTTGCTGCTCTCGAACTCATCCTTATCGCCCGATAGTCTTTTAAAAGTGGGTCTACCGAGCCCTAAAATCCTTGCAAATTTATTAACTTCTCCCTCAATTAAAGCGTGGGTAATTCCTTCTAGATTAGCAGAAAACATAAACAACCCTTCTTGGTTTAAGAGCCTTAAGCAGTTTTCAATGAGAGTAGGATAGGATTTCAAAACAGAAAATACTTCGCCGGTTTTTTTTCGTGCAAACGAGGGCGGGTCACAGAATATTGCATCGTATTTCTCTTCGCGCTTGATGGACCGCTGAATAAAGAACTCAGCGTCGCCAGCAAATACTTGCATCCTTTTTTCACAGCTATGGACTTTCGTGTGTTCTCTAAAATTCTCCCGAATCCACTCCAGGTTAGGCTTAGAAATATCCACCTGATCTAAAGACTCATATCCCCCATGGAGGCCTGCCAGTCCGAGGCTGCCGGTGAATGCAAATAAATTAAGAACTCTGCCGCCGTCTGCGTTCTCCTCTGAAAGCAGACGCCTCAGTTCTCGATGATCGAGAAACAATCCGGGATGCGCGTGTCCCATAAACCGAATCTGATAAGGCAGCCCCCATTCTTTTACCCAAAGGGATCTCTCCGCACTTACGCCACCTAGGATCCACCGAGTATCGCTTTCTTTGAAAGCTAAATTGGCCTTGGGTCGATGGAGTAAACTCGCCGCCTGTATGGGCGCATCAAACACCTTGGACCATACGGTTTTTAGATTGTGTGCGAGTCTTTGCTCTTCAAATTGCGTTAAAACTTCTCCACGCCATGTCAGAAAGGCGTAATCCTTAAATTTCTCGATCACCAGAGGCAAAGCACTTTCGTCATAAACACGTACCGCATCGTGCACCTTCCATAAGGCCTCACGTTTACAAAAAGAGTCCAAGAGCGATTTTTGAAAGCGATCAAAATCAATTGTCAAACGGTGTTTCTCCTAAGTAGTGAGCAATTGTTTTCCACCCCTCTGGTAACGGAGCTTTTACTGTGGGGAAATTAAAGACTGTCAGCTCAGAGGCATGAAGCCCCATTGGAACAGTGGTATTGAGTCGCTCGCCATAGATCGGATCTCCTATGATGGGATATCCCATATTTCTTAAATGTTGCCTGATTTGATGCCTACGCCCAGTCAAAGGCGCGGCTTCTAGAACACAAGAGAAAGAAAACTTCTTTAATACCCTAAACTTCGTATGCGACGACTTGCCGTCTACCGGATCTTTACACTCAAAAATAGGAAGCGGTGGGACCCCTTGCGTCCACGCTAGATAGGTCTTTTTCACCTTTCGCTCTAGGAACTGTTGCGACACCTGTTGGTGCATAGCTTTATCTAAAGCAACTACCATAACACCTGAGGTTTCTCGGTCTAATCGATGCACAATATAAGTTTCAGGATAGCCGAGAAGTTGAAGCTCTTCGCGTAGCACAGGGACTCTTTGGCCGAGTGAATTCAAATCGGACGTAGGACTGCCCGGTACTGAGAGTACCCCTGCTGCTTTGTTTATAAACAACAGACCTTCTTCCTGTCTCAAGATAGTTACTTTCGCAGGTTGATTTTCCAAGGCTTCCACACCATATCCTTCTCTCATGACATCACGAGTTTCTCGTTCCAACGACTCTATATCACGATGGATTTCTATCCCATTCGTTATCGCACTTTTAGTTACGCTTTTTTGGATCTTTACAACCGTAAGATCGGATTTTAAAGTCGCGTTTACTCGTTCAGTGCCCTCTAAGGAATCAGAGACAAACTTAACCCGCGCCCTCTTTGATCTTTCGGATTGGCCGGTTTTTGTTAGGGGGCTAAAGCATGCATCACTTGAAAACTCCTCCGGTGAGCCGCTCGCAAGCACTGCATTTCATCCTGGTGCTGTTTTAAGGCTCGATATCGCGCCGCCAGGGAAAGAGTGGAAAAAGTTCACTGTAAAACTAAGAATCTTGGAGGTAGCTCCAGACAAAGGATGCAGGTTGCAGTTCGTTTCCGACTCAAGTGGCAAAATGAATGATTTATTCTCCGACTTAGAGTGGTCCTTACAAATTGAACCCGCAACGATCACCCAGAAACAATCCGGCAATCAGGCGCGAGTCTCTGGGTCTTTACAAGGTGTTACACTTTCGAAGCGATCCCGTTTTTTTGGAACGCTCAGTACACGGATTTTATTAAATCAGATTTTTTTCTTTGATCTTATTAAACTTTCCTCGGTATCTCTACAGAAGGAACTTAAATCTCAGAATTTAGCTCCGGCTTATCCATGACACTTAATTTAGCATCTATATATCGCGCTTTAACTCCAGACCTACTTGCTTCCTCAACCCCTAACCCATCCGGAGTCAGATCCGCTGAATCTATCCGAGTGTGTTCCGACTCAAGGAAAATTCGAAAAAACGATCTATTTGTTGCGATAAAGGGTGATCAATATGATGGGCATCAGTTTATCGATCGAGCGATCAACGCTGGTGCCGAATATATACTTTCTAATCCATCCCACAGAAATCCAAGTCTCAGAAAACAGTTCCCTGATGTCACATGGCTCGATACAGATAGCCCTTTAGATTCCCTTCGAACGCTTGCAAAGCACCATCGAAACGAATTTAAAAACCCTGTGATCGGAGTCATTGGGAACGTAGGAAAAACTACTACAAAAGAACGCGTTCGTGCCCTTTTAACGGGGAGGTATTCGGAACTTGTGTGGACTGATGGGTCTGAAAACGGATACTTAGGAATCCCCCTCACACTCCTACGAATCAACGAAGCCACACAGGTGGCTGTGGTTGAAATCGGGATTGACGAACCCGGTGCAATGAAAGCTCACATGGAATGCGTAGCCCCAACCCATCTTGTGCTCACTTCACTTGGAGCTGAGCACCTAGAGAAGCTTGGCACCATTGAACAGGCAAACGCAGAGGAATGGATCGGCGTCAGCGAAACACTATCCCGCGGAGGAACCGTATTTCTTCCGCTACATAACGAATATGTAACTAGACTATCCGCTTCACTCTCTCCCGCTTGGAAGGCCTCGGTTTTCTATTACACAACAGAGCGAAATCCATCCACTCAAGCACATGAGAAAACACAAACTTATATTATAAAATCAGCTCCTTCTGGGCCAGAGAACCCCTCATCCCGGAGTCTCATGACGCCCGAAGGGATAGACCTCCAAGTGCCGGCTCCCGAACTCGATGCCCCACACCTATGGGACACGGTGGCAGCAGCAACCGCCCTCGGCCATAGGCTTGGACTGAGTCCCATAGAGATAGTGCGAGGACTCCAGAGCTATGCGCCCCCACCACTGCGTTCAAGCTGGTTAAAGTCGAGCAAAGATGACCTTGAGGTCTTACTCGATGCCTATAATGCCAATCCAGACTCTATGGCGGCAGGCATCCGTACGTTTGCGCAGATTTGTAAAAATAACCCTGCAAAAAGATTTCATCTCGTTCTAGGAGACATGCTGGAGTTAGGCGCGCAGGAACTGAAGTTTCATGAAGATTTGGCTCCTCATCTAGAAATGGGCCATTTTAATGGGCATTTGTTTCTTTTTGGACCGCGCATGGGGAGCTTAAAGAAAACACTTTCCGTGCGAGCGGCACTTTCTAATGTTTTTCATTTTGAAAAAATAGAACTTCTGATTGATGCTCTCTCTAGCACTCTAAAGCCAGGGGACCGCGTTCTGATCAAAGGCTCTAGGGGAATGAAATTAGAGCGCGTATGGGAAGCGATAAAATAAATGGCTGTAAACTACTTTGAACCTACACCAGCTCGGATTAAAGAATGCGCTACCGCACTATTTAGAGGCGAAATCGTGGCCTTTCCCACTGAGACCGTCTATGGGTTGGGGTCCTCGATTGCCCAGGAAAGAGGTGTCCTTAAGATTTTTGAATCTAAAAGCAGACCCACCTTTGACCCGCTCATTGTTCATGTTGCGCTAAAGAACGCCTCGTTTAGAGAACTTACAGACTGGGACCTTATTGATCATCCGGCCATGAGCGATGCCGAGGTGATTATTGCAGACCAGCTCATTAAGGCTTTTTGGCCTGGGCCGCTCACCATTATTTTCCCTAAACTAGACTCAGTGTCTGACCTTATTACCTCTGGGCTGCCTACTGTCGGGATACGTATGCCAAATCATCCCGTCGCTCTTCAACTGATCCGCAGCCTGGGTGAAGCGATATGCGCACCAAGCGCGAATCGTTTTGGCAGAATCAGCCCCACGACTGCTACTCATGTAGTTGAGGAGCTAGGAGATAAAATTTTTGGGGTTTTAGACGGGGGCCCATGCACTGTCGGAGTAGAGTCGACCGTTGTGCGCATCAGCGCACAGGGCATCATTCATATCTTACGGCCGGGAGGAATATCCCCAGAGAAGCTTTCTCAAGCCTGCCCGCAAGCAAAAGTCGAGACCACTTACGAACACACCTCTGCGATCGCCCATCCGAAAACAGGACTACTCTCACCAGGAACTATACGCTCACACTATCAACCCAGAACCAAAGTCGTCAGTATTCCCCAGCTACTCGAGTCTCACCCACAGAGCCTACAGAAAGTTGGAGTACTCTTTCTAAAGAAGGTAAACGTCGACCGCATTTTACAGATCGAGTCTCATGTCGGCGGAAAAATTCTAGCCCAATACCTGAGTTTTAATGGGGATGCAGAGGAAGCGGCAAGAAGCCTTTTTGCATCTCTGAGAGAACTCGATCAGAAAAGTCTAGATAGAATTGCAGTAGAGATTCCCGTTGAAGAAGACGGACTATGGTGGGCGATTCGAGATAGACTCACGCGCGCGATCGGCCAGTAAATCTAACCACAACACTAGAAAATAAATAAAAAAAGAGGCTGCTGCTCCATTTAGAACAACAGCCTCCTCTCACTTAAATCAGTCTCAAAAAACTTAGTTTGTTGAAATGCGATTTTCTAGCTTCTTAAGTTCAGACTCAATACGAGTATGCTTCTTAAGAATCACATTAAACTTACGAACATCTTGAGCGGATAGGGAGAACTTCGGTGCACGGCCACGCTTTGGGTTACCGAAAGAAGCTGTCTTCACATAGTAGTAATAAGTTGTTGGAGTTAATCCTGCAGACTTACACGCTTCTCCTAAGCTTTCGCCTCTTCCACGTAGAATCACTCGCAGCACTCTGTCTTTAACAGAGCCTTGAGCTTGACTAGCAGATGGACGTCCAGCTTTTTTTGCCGGAGTCCAAGTTTTAGATTGTGTACCTGATTTAGTGTTCTTTGTTGTTTTTTTCATAGGCTAATTCTATAGCGATCACGCGACTTCTCTTGCAAGAGAATAATTTAATTATTCTTACGTTTCTGTACTTCGCGGTTTAGAAACTCACAAGAAGGCAACAACTGAGCATTCTTCATTGCCTCTTTCGAACATGGACCGGAGAACTTGAGTTCACGTATCCTCACACTATGCACTATCGCGTCACGAAATGCTAAATCTTGAGCATTCCATGCGATATCTGCAGCAATGGTATATTGTGGCTCATACCGATGAGAAACATGCGTGCTATCTAATATAGCTGCTTCAATTGTATCTGGCATTTCATCGAAGTTAGACGCTTTAGTATAGTCATTTACAAATCCGAATGCATAGAGCTTCAACCGTAGCCATTGTGCTAAGCTCAGGTCACTACGCCTATCAGCGAACTTATATCCCAAGAACGCACCTAGAGCGTTAGAGATAAGATCCTCATAATCCCATGCAGAGTGACCACCGTTTTCAGCTTGTGTTTTCTCGACTTCCTCTCCTCGCACTAACACCCCGTCAAACGACATGGCTTGCAGGAACCGATTCATGAAGAAAGGAAGACCAAACTGTTTATGCAAACCGCTCGCGCGAGGGTAGTAAGTAAAGAAAAATCCCGCAGAAAAATGAACAAGATCTATCCAACCCCATTTGACAGAATAGAGGTACCTGCACTTTCCAGGTAAATCCACACCTAGCGTGGGTAGATTGATTCCAAAAACATCCTTCCCGTTAGTAAGTTTCGCTGAAAGACCAGCCACGATCACATCATAACGATCGGCAAGATCGTAGACACTATGAATAGGGTCAGATTCACTGGAGAATTGATTTAAAAACAGTCGCATGGAACAGGCCTGCGACTTATTAGGAATGCCGTATCCACGAGAGACGGTGAGAAATATAGCGACGAATACTACTAGTAGAAATCGAAAAAAAATCATCGTTCCTCACTACTTAAAGATAAATACTGAATTAAAATCGCTCCGGTCAGGATAACCGTAGATCAGGAGGTCGATACTCGATTATACTCGTGTTGTCATGCAGAATTACAAGTTTGGTTTGTTTTTATTCTATATCTTTTATTCATTTGCGTTTAGCGAATCGGTGGTAGCACAAACTCTCTACATCATCGGTGATTCGCTTACCGAGGGGTACGGAGTTTCTGAATCAGACGCCTACCCAAGGAAACTAGAACAATTGCTGAATAAAAATTATCCTAAGCTTCGTGTGGTTTCAGGTTCGATCTCAGGAGCTACTACGGCTGGTGCCACGGACCGCGTAAAGTGGTTTAAACAAGATAAAGCAGACGAAAAAATCTTTCTTTTGGCCCTTGGAGGGAATGATCTTCTACGTGGCATTCCTCCTGAATCTTCTTACAAAAACCTAAAGACTGCTATTTTAGAGGCTAGATCTATGAGCTCCCTTGTCGTTCTAGCGGGCATGAAAGTTCCAAAAAACTACGGTACTCCTTACCGCAAAGACTTCGACACTATTTATCCGAAACTAGCGAAAGACTTGAGTGTACCCTTCATACCCTTTCTCTTGGAAGGTGTGGGATCAATTCCTGCTTTCAACCAACCGGACGGCATTCACCCAAACGCGCAAGGTCACACAAAGATCGCTACTCATGTTTACGAAGCGCTCTTACCTCTGCTAGAAAAACGGAAACAAGCGAAATGAATAAACACCTTATACTTGAGGCTTCAGATCTAAAGAAATCGTTCCCAGGTGGGATCGAAGTATTAAAAGGAATCTCACTGCAGTGTCAGCTAGGCGAATCTATTGCCATTACAGGAAAGAGCGGTTCCGGAAAATCTACGCTCCTCTCTATTTTGTCGGGTTTCTCCGAACCAGATAGCGGTGTGGTCCAGCTCTTTGGACATACACTTAACCTGAAGAACACAAGCCACTTAGATCAACTCCGTTCAGATAAGATCGGCATGATTTTTCAGCAATTTCATCTGGTTTCCGTCCTTACGGCTCGAGAGAATATTCAGGTCCGGATCGATGGACTTAAGGGGCAAGCAAGTGCAAAAAAAAGAGCCTTGGAACTATTGGAACGCATTGGACTGGGACACCGAGCAGACCATCTGCCTCACCAGCTAAGCGGGGGCGAACAACAAAGGGTTGCTATCGCAAGAGCCATGGTTACAGCCCCACAACTCGTGTTTGCGGATGAACCGTGTGGAAATCTGGATTTTGAATCCGCAAAAATGGCGGAGGACCTTTTGTTTGAAGAAGTTTTAAAATCAAACTCTTCTCTTATATTGATCACTCATGACCTCGAACTTGCGGCACGATGTAACCGCACATTTCGTCTGATGCTGGGCAAACTACAATGAAACTTAGTTTTTTTTTCTATGTTTTAGTCTCTAAACGGCACTACCGAGACTGGATACCTCTACTCGTGGTATTGATCTCAAGTTTAATAGCAATTGTAAGCGTATTCATTGCCCAGATCACTATTCAGTCCAGCGTAGGAAACCAGTCATTGCAGTCTTTAGGCTCCAGGCTTTCTATGCAAGTAAGACGTCCTTTTACGGAAAGCGAAACTACGATTTTTAGAAACGAAACAACACCATCGATAATAGGCGAGTGCGCTGAATTTTTCTCGATGTTCTCTAGTCCCTCTAAACCCCTCAGATCGCCTAGGCTCACGGAAGTTCGTGCTGTTTCAGGTGGTTTCCCTTTCTTCGGCGCATTCACCAGGCGAGATGGTTCGCAATTCGAGGCAACTAAGTTAGCAAGTATACTAGAGCCCAATGGGGTCCTCCTACCCGAAGAGCTTCGTCTGGCCTACGATCTCAACGATGGGGATACAATAAAAATTGGAGACGAGGAGTTTATCGTAAAAGACTTCTATAAAACGATGTCTCTCCGAGGTAGTCGAAATGTCTCGCTAGCCCTAACGGTATGGATTCTAAAGAGCGATAGAGTAAGGACTCGCTTACTGGGGCCCGAGTCGCTCGTAACCTACCAATTTCACGCTCGTGAAAACCAAGGCTCAGATTCATCGAAATTTACGAAACTTATTTCTAGCCCAGACGTGCGTTTTCAAACGCCGGAGGAACATGCAAAGAGTATTACATCTTCACTCAGCTACTTAGAGGACTTCCTTGCGCTGATTGGCCTTGGATCTTTTTTTATATGCCTTTTTGCAGCAAAGTTACTGCTCTTTGGCGTAGATGCTCGCTTTAAAGAAATTAAAGAGAGATTAAATGAACTAGGATGGTCTGACCCAAGCTTGACCTTACTAAGGACGCTTGAGTTACTTGTTGTCGTGGTACTTGCCACAGGATGTGCCGGCATCTTGTCTCTCTCTACGGGGACTTTTCTGGCTCAACTTTTAGGAAAATGGCTCAATTTTTCAGCTCATTTTAGCTGGACTCCTAAGCTTCTCAGTTATTTAGCGCTCTTAAGTTTGAGCATATTCACGATGCTTTCACTAGAGCCACCGCTGACGAGAATGTTAGCGAACCGTGGGCCCAAAGTTCTAACGATACTGCGTCCTTTGGTATCACTGATCACGATATTTCTGATGTCTTTAGCCATCACGAGATCGCTTCGGTTGGCCCTAGGCTCCGCACTCATTGCTAGCTTAGTGGGTGTACTAAGCTCAGTGACATACTATACGTTAAGTGTAGTTTTTAATCGCTTAGCAAAAAGAAGCTCATCTGTACAAGTTGCACTTGCTGCTTGGCTACGTAGTCCTAAGTATTCAAAGTTGGTGTTTACAACTTTTTTTACCCTTGGGATTCTGCTCCTCACTCCCTTTCTTGTAGAACAATCTATTCTAAACGAACTAGACCCAAACTCAAATAGCGCGAGACCCTCTTTGTTTCTATTTGATCTGCAGAGCGATCAACTAGAAACGCTTAGAACTATTGCAAAAAAATTTGATGCACTTCCAAAAGATACTACGCCGCTTATTCGGGCAAAACTCCTCTCCATAAATAAAAAACCTGTATCAGACACCAGATCCTCAGGAGTTCTGGACTTATTTAAATCGCGTGAGATCAGAGAAGCGGAGCTAGCAAAGAACAGAACCTATAATATTACCTATAAAGGAGGCCTTAACTCCAATGAAAAAAGAGTTTCCGGGAGACCATTGAAAGCGCGCCTAAACGAAATGGCTCCTTATGAGCTGTCGCTAGAACGGCGTTTTGCAAACACCCTAGGAGTCACACTTCAAGATAGATTGGAGTTTGAGATTTTAGGCATTCAAATTGAAACAATCGTGCAAGAAATTAGACAGGTAAAATGGACGGAGTTTAAGCCGGGCTTTTTTGTAGCCTTGTATCCAGAAGAGTTTCTAAAACTTGCGCCTCAATCTTACATTTCCACTATTTACAACCTATCAGAGTCGCAGCAGATAGACCTTCAAATTGAGGCGGGTAACCTCCTGCCAAATGTTTCGATCCTACAAGTGGAGAGTCTTTTCGATAGAGCGAGGTCCATCCTAGACACGATCACTGCGGCCTTTCATTTCTTAGGAATACTGTGTTTTCTATCGGGACTATTTGCTCTGCTTTTTACACTAGCTATGGAGGCGCGCGCACTCATACCCCAGTTTGCAATCTTGAGAGTCTCTGGAGTCAGCGTTAGAAAGCTTAGGACATGGACGTATCAATTTATGATTCAAGGATTCTTAGGGCCTCTCTCCTTAGCTTACGTTGGAGCATTCCTTGTCACAGCTGTGCTAGCAGAGATTTTTTTTGAAACAAAGCTAACCATTCCACATGAAGTCTTGGCTAACTCTCTGTTGGGTTTAATAGCAGCCTCTGTTCTGATCGCAGAGATCTCCTACTTGTGGCTTATGAAAAAATCAAAACACCTCAGCACTCTAACGTCGCTCGACCCTTAACCCAGCTTACTTTAGCCAGTTTTCCGTATTCAAACCAACCCGACTCATGTTTACCGTGTCCGATGGGTAGTCCACTAAACACCGGACATTCTAGGGCATCTGAAATCCGGTATGCCATCTCTGCGAGTCCGGCTTCGGTAGATATTTTTCTTCGCAAAGGTTTCTGAGATATCGAGGTGGGCGGAATGTCACTGCATCCGACGAAAGTACCAAGCACAACCGCTTTCACTCCGGTCCACGCTTTTGCCAGAATAGCTTGCTCAATAAGCCGGTCAATTTTATAGAATGGCTCCTGAATGTCTTCTAGAAATAAAATCGCATCATTGAAACTCTCCCGATAAGGCGTTCCAATGGTACTGACGAGGAGGGATAGGTTCCCACCCTTTAAAACACCGCTCACACAACCGGACTGACTAGGAAGAGTTTCTAAGATACAGTTTACTGATAGTTTCTGTGGCTTTACGAAACCGAAGCGTAAGCTTTCTACTAAAGTCGCTATTTTTTTTGTGTTAAAGCCTGACATTTGACCTGTTCCTGGCATCGGACCATGAACGGTACGAATACCAAATTGCTTCTGGAGGTAACCGAGAAGAACGGTCATGTCTGAATATCCGATCAAGAGTTTACGGGAAGCGTTTTGGATAGGCATCGCTTTCAAACTATCTAAAAGCGGCAATACACGGATAGCTCCGTAACCACCCCGCGCGCACCAAATCACATCTACGGTCGGATCGACTAAATACTCTGCTAATGAAAGCGCTCTTTGGTCGTCGGTGCTAGAAAAAACAAAATCAGGCTGGTCCAGCACAAAAGGGTGAACCAAAAACTCAAATGCACCGGGGGCCATGCGCTCAATGCGGTTCAGATTCTTCGCAAGCGCTGGCATATCCACCGGACCACCTGGTGCGACGATACCGATCCGCAGTGCCTTATCATGTTTTTTTGTTGTGCGTGTTTGAGTCTTTTTCTTCATACCTTTTCAGTACCTTTTTCTACGAGCGCCTCTTTTAACTTTATCAAGCTGCGTTCATCTTTAGCGGAACACATAAATATATGTGCAGGTCCACGTGTTCCAAAACCATCCACAGCCAAAGAGATATTATGTTCTAGCTCTGACCGCTCTTTCTGTGTTTTTAAAAGATCATACTTGGTTAAAACCCACACTACTTGTTGGGCGCAACCTACAAAATAGCGATGAGCTTCTTGATCCGTTGGCATCATAAAGTGCCGCGCATCGATTAACAGCAAGACCGCTGCGATGTTTTTATCTAACCTGAAGTACCCTTCGAGCATTGCTTCCCAGGCTTGGCGCTCCTTGGGTAAGCGTTCCGCAAATCCATATCCCGGAACGTCGACAAGCACGAGTTTAGATTCTGGATCAAAGAAGAAGTTAAGAAGTCTTGTTTTTCCAGGTTTTTTGCTCACGCGTGCGAGATCAGAACCAACCCATGTGTTTAACAGGGAACTCTTACCCACATTGGACCTTCCCACGAACACGACACGTTTGCACCGTGTAACGCCTACGAGTCCTTTAGGAGCTAGCACTTCTGCAATTTGTTCCCTTAGAAACGCGGATACGAGGAACGTGGGTTTTACATTCGGCATGGCTATTGCTTTCTTTGGCACGGCTATTTGGAAATCTCAAACAGAGAATAATTCACTAAGGGAGAACTAGCTAATATGAATACGCTCACCGTCCTTAAATCTCATGCAACCCACTCAGGCCCCAAGTGGATGACTCAATCGAATTCTGGCATCGCGTTCATGGATCACCTCAAGCGCGCGGCTCGAACTACACTTTCTATTTATCTAGACGGCGAAACTGGTGTGGGAAAAGAGCTTTTGGCTCAGGCTATACACAGTTGCTCAACTAGAAGTTCGGCGCCTTTTATCCCGCTACACTGCGGGGGCCTCACCCCTTCGCTCGCAGAGTCTGAGTTATTTGGCCACGTAAAAGGGGCCTTCACGGGCGCGCATACCTCTCGTCTTGGTGCTTTAATGCAAGCTCACCAAGGAACCTTGTTTCTGGATGAAGTAGCTGATCTCTCTCCTGCGATTCAGGTGAAACTGCTTAGATTTCTGGAATCCGGTGAGATCCGTGCGGTAGGTTCAGATCACCTCAGGTATTCCCAGACGCGTCTCATCTGTGCAACCCACGTCTCTCTCCCCGATCTGGTTAAAAAAGGGGCCTTCCGAAAGGATCTATATTTTAGACTGGCCTCTATCACTCTCTCCGTCCCACCCCTACGAGAACGAAAGGACGATATCACTCTACTTGCTCAACACTTTGCACGCGAAAATGGGGTATCCATTCTTCCCAGTGCACTAGAAAGATTAGGAAAGCACGTCTGGGAAGGAAATGTTCGAGAGCTCAAACACGCCATCGAGAGAGCAACTGCATTTCTGCCACCACAACAGCTTCATTTAAGTGAAATCGATTTTAATTTTTTAAACGATCTTCCGCGGATCCTGCCCGAAGTAGAAATATCGAATCGCGACCTCTCGCACAAAGAGAAACCCATCTACCTATCCTCCGAAAAACTCTCTGACTATGAATGGCGTGGCATTCAAGAAACTCTCTTAAAGTTTAACGGCAATAAATCAAAGACTGCAAAACAGCTTGGAATCGCAAGAAGCACTCTGTTTGAAAAACTAAAAAAATACCGAACTAACTCAGAACGAATCGCGGAAAAAACACTTCAAGCACCCGTCCACGCAGCCCCTTTGAACCTATCAACACATTCAATCTAGCTGTGATTTCATCTCGAAAAGCACGTTTTCCTTGAGGTGTAGAGAGCATCATCCGATTTCTTGGTGTCATCAAAGGACTTAAAAATCCGCGCGAAAGATCCAAATGATTCTCGATCCAATCACAGGTTTCCTTGGTGTCACAAGTGATCGAAAGCTCAAACTCTGCAACATTCCTTGTTCCCGGATAACGATCGGCTGTTTCGGTCAAAGGAAGCGTAAAGGTCCCTAGCGAAAAATGTGGCGGAGGCTCATTCTTTTTGCGCTCAGCCTCAATACGTTCAGATGCCATTTTTTCAATCTGAGTAGCGCGCTCTTGTTGTGCCTTGCGGGTGACACGATTCTGCATGAACTGCAGCACGAGTAAACTCACCACACCAATTAAACAAACAAAAGATAAATAAAAAATCCAAGCTACTTTCCGAGTCCGGTCATCGGAGCTAAAAACAGAGGCTAGAAGTTCTTTTAAAACGCTTTTTTTTGGGGGCTCATCTGAAAAACTAAAAGATGCTTCACCTCCCGTTATAGGAGCATCAGCGGGTTTTTCTGGCGTATCAGCTGGCTTTGTTTCCGACAAAAATTTTGGATCCTTTTCTAAATGAGGCCTTAAGGGTTGCCCAAAGGAGCTAATGGGGCCACGGGCGCATCTAAGATTTCTAAATGAGTGACGAGGTATTTGGTGTCTCCCACCCATGGGAGAGTTCTAAGTTTTTCAACATAATGAACTTTGACGTGACCGCCTTTTTTTAAGGCCTCGTCAAATTGGGCCAGCACCTCGGGCTCATTATGTACGCTAAAAGTCCAGAGCCGTGTTGCGACACCAGAGTCTGGATTATGCTCTAAAAACCCTTGCTGAAGCTCACCTTCGTAAGTTTTAAAGAGAAACCCTTTTTTTGAGAGCTTCGCCAGGGTGCCTACTCGGAATCCAACGCCATAGGAGAAATAGGTCACTACAGTCGCGTACAGCGCTGAGCCTAAGCCTAGAGCCAAAAACGCTCCCAAAAACCAGTTTTTTATAATTTTCATTACCTTCTACCTAGGCTCACCCACCTAATCTCGTCAAGCCCCGAGATTTATCATACTCACGGTCTAGAGAGCATGATAACGTCGGCTATATCTTATGGAAGCATATTTAGACTTTGAAAAGCCGCTTGCCCTTTTAGAGCAGAAACTAGCTGAACTAAAGGGGATATCGAAATCTGGCGATTTAGACCTCTCTTCTGAGATTCTTTCTCTCGAGAAGAAGGTCGAGAAGGTTGTTAAAGATCTGTACAAGAATCTGTCGCCTTGGCAACGAGTTCAAGTTTCCAGACACCCTTCTAGGCCTTACGCGAGAGACTATATAGACAACCTTTTTCAGGGGTTCTATGAACTGCATGGTGATCGGACATTTGCGGACGACCAGGCGCTCTTGGGTGGAATAGGTTTTTTTAACTTTGGAAGTAAACTTGGTGTTCAACCTGTGATGATTCTTGGACAACAAAAAGGGCGCTCTACAAAACAAAAAATGGAGCGTAACTTCGGAATGGCTCGTCCCGAAGGCTACCGTAAAGCGATGCGTTTAATGGACCTTGCAGAGCGAGCCCGCTTACCGCTCCTTACGTTAATCGATACCCCGGGGGCCTATCCCGGCTTAGATGCGGAGGAACGAGGACAAGCGCAAGCCATTGCTGAAAGCATCGCCCGAATGTACCGATATAAAGGGCCTTCGATGGCTGTTGTTATCGGAGAAGGTGGTTCCGGCGGAGCGTTGGCCATCGGAATCGCGGACTCCGTTCACATGATGGAGTATTCCACTTATAGCGTCATTTCTCCGGAAAGCTGCGCGTCGATTCTATGGAACGATTCCACGTTAGCAGAGGGCGCGAGCGAGAAACTTCGAATGAGTGCTAAAGACCTACTTGAGTTTAAGATTATCGACAGCATTATACCAGAAGCCCTAGGAGGGGCTCACCGAAACTGGGAGGGAACTTTTGGAAATCTTGCCCGAGTGATTCAGAAATCCTTAGGTTCCCATTTGGAGGAATCTCTCAAAGAAAAAGGTTTAGCAACACTTATGGAACAAAGGTTTCAGAGATACCGCGCTTTAGGAAGCAGCGCTCTTACCTCTCTTGCAGGAGTCGATACCGCGCAGAGAAGGGCGTAAATTATGGCCTCTTTATTTGACAAAAAAAAACCTAGGCTCGTTATCTTGTCTGCACCCTCGGGCGCAGGTAAGACAACTCTATGTGAGCGTCTTCTCAAACACGATACCAGCCTAGTGCTGTCCATCTCTTTCACAACAAGACAGCCTAGAGGCAAAGAAATTTCGGGCAAAGAATACCACTTTGTAACCCAAGCTTACTTTGAAAACATGATTAGCCAAGGAGGTTTTGCCGAGTACGCAAAAGTGCATGATCACTACTATGGGACCTCTAAGAAACAGATCGAGGCAGCTCTTAACGAAGGAAAGTCCGTAGTTTTAGATATCGACTATCAGGGCGCCTTAAACCTAAAAGCCCAGTTCCCTGATCAAAGTATTCTCGTATTTATTGAACCTCCTAGCCTACAAGTCCTAGAACAACGTTTGCGTGATCGTAAAACAGAACCAACTTTAGTGATTCAAAAAAGAATCAAGAACGCAAAAGTTGAGTTAGAACAGAAGCATCTTTTTGATATTTGTATTCAGAATAACGATTTAGATGACGCGTTCCAAGCCTTGATCAAAGCCCTTAAATTGGAGTCTGAAGGGACACCGACAGTCGGATGAGCGGAGAACAACAGGCCATCAGCACCGAGGTCACGCTTCTTCTTCAGCAGACGTACGATAAGCTAGTTAAAGAAGTAAAGTCTTACGACCACGATGTTGATGAAGCCCTCCTGAAGTCTGCATACGATTTTGCATCCAAATCCCATGAAAAACAGCGCAGATCAAGTGGAGATCCCTATATCATTCATCCACTCGAAGTCGCTCTCGGGCTAGCTGAATTGCGCCTAGACATAGCTTCGGTGCTCAGTGGCTTACTTCACGACACTGTCGAAGATACGACCGCAACGCTAGATGATATCAGAAAACTTTTTGGAGCCGATGTAGCGGATATCGTAGACGGGGTTACTAAGCTTTCTAAAATATCTTTTCGAACCACCGAAGAAAAGCAGGCTGAGAATTTTAGAAAAATGATTCTCGCCATGTCTAAGGATATTCGAGTCATTCTAGTAAAATTAGCTGATCGCTTAAATAATATGCGCACGTTGGGCTACCTTTCTGCCGAGAAACAAGCCCGTATCGCTCAGGAAACACTCGATATCTACGCGCCAATTGCAAACAGATTAGGGATCAGTGGAATAAAACTAGAATTAGAAGACCTATGCTTTAAATCGCTAAAACCAGAAAGTTTTGAGAAACTAAATAGAGGTCTCGAAAAAATTAGCTCAGAACGAGAAAAATTTATTGATTCGTTTATCTCGCAGTTACACGAGCACCTGAAAGAATATGAGATCGTGGCCCAAATATCAGGACGGGCGAAACATATTTATTCCATCTACAAAAAAATGGAGCGTCGAAATATAGACCTCGACCAGATTCATGATCTTATCGCATTTAGAATTCTCGTGGATAACATTACCGAATGCTACAAAGCGCTTGGAGTGATCCATGCCGCCTATAAACCTATTCCTGGCCGCTTTAAAGACTACATCGCCATTCCGAAAGCTAATCAGTACCAATCCTTGCATACCTCCGTCATCGGTCCAGAGGGAGAGCGCATCGAGATACAAATCAGAACCCACGAAATGAACCTCGTTGCTGAACGAGGGATTGCCGCACACTGGGCGTACAAAGAGGGACGAGTGCAACCTGGTCCTAAAGAGGGCGTTGCATGGATCAACCGTTTGCTAGAGTGGAATAGAGACCTTAGCGATCCTAATGAATTTCTAGAGACGGTGAAAATCGATCTCTTTGCGGAAGATGTTTTCGTTTTCACTCCCGAAGGAGAAGTTAAGGAGCTACCTTTTGGTGCGACGCCATTAGACTTTGCATATTCGGTGCATACAAACGTTGGGAATAAATGCGCAGGCGCTAAAGTAAACGGCAAAATCGTTCCACTCAAACATCGACTTAAATCAGGAGACACGGTCGAGATCTTAACTTCCCAAACCCAAACGCCCTCTAAAGACTGGCTACAGCTTGTTAAAACTTCAAAAGCCAAAGCAAAAATTAGAGCTTACATTAAGGAACAAGAACGAGCATTAGCTATAGAAAATGGAAGAGTTGCTCTTGAGAGAGCTCTAAAGGTCTATCAGCGTACCATCAAGTATTACGAAAAAAATAAAGATGAGCTCTCTGTGGTTTTCGACAACTTCAACTGTAAATCTGTCGATGAACTTGCCTTAGGCATAGGGTATGGCCGTTTCCTGATTGATAAAGTGATCGAGCAGATCATACCAAAAGAGCTTCTTAAATCTGATCAAACCAAAGAAGACGAAATCTTACTACGCAAGATCCAGTCTACCAATCGTAAGCCCTCTGACCCTAAAAACGCCGTTCTGGTCACAGGCCTAGACGGCGTGATGATTAAGTTTGGTCGCTGCTGTAATCCACTTCCGGGCGACAGCATTATTGGGTTTATTTCTCGGGGCCGTGGCGTTTCAGTACATTCCTCGACTTGCCCGAAAGTCCTTGATCACGATCAAGATCGAAGGGTGCAAGTTTCATGGAATCCACTTAGCGTTAACGCTGGTTTACGCAGACAAGTGAGGATACGTGTGTTTTGTAACGACGACACAGGATTACTTGCGGCTATGTCGCAAGCCATTACTGCTTGCGGAGTCAATATCGTGAGCGCGAATATCAGAACGACAAAAGATAGAAAAGCTATCGCTGTCTTTGAAGTCGAAGTGGCAAATATTCCGCAACTTACCAAAGTCGCATCAGCTCTAGAGGGTAGCAAGGGCGTGCTATCCGTAGAACGTGTGCGAAGTTAAAAACTCTGAGCGGTGGTGCGGGCTCACGACACCCTCCGGTCTTATGTTACTTCTTGGGACTGGGGCTTAGGATTTCTTTAATTGATCCCAGTGCTGCTAATGACTGGCTACTTTCATAGGGAATAAATACTTTATCCCCTTGTCCTTGAGTAAAGGTTTTAAAAGTTTCCAAGTAATGGGTAGCAATTAAATACTTTGTTGCAAGCTCTGAGTCTGCTCCCATGGCACTTTTTATTTCTTCTACCGCTCGCCTTTTTGCCACTGCCACTTGTATGAGAGCATCAGCCTCTCCGGTAGCGCGAAGAACTTGCGATTGTTTTTCACCTTCTGCGAGATTGATCTGCTCCTGCTTCATCCCTTCAGATCGCGAGATCCTCGCTTGCTTATCGCCTTCAGCCTCCAGAACCTTCGCTCGCCGCTCTCTCTCCGCCTGCATTTGTTTCTCCATCGCTAACTGAATCTCAGCGGGTGGGGTAATGTTTTTTATTTCAACGCGGTTTACTTTCGTACCCCATTTATCGGTCGCTTCATCTAAAATTCCTTTAAGCTTTGTATTGATCAGATCACGCGAAACCAAGCTTTCATCTAGGTCCATTTCTCCGATAACATTTCGAAGCGAAGTCTGGGCCAGCTGAGCTACAGCTAGCGGCAGATTCGAAATTTCGTAAATGGCTTTCTTTGGGTCTGTAACCTGCACATAAAGTAGCGCATCAATCATAATGGAAACGTTGTCTTTTGTAATGACAGCCTGCTCAGGAACATCGAGCACTGTTTCCCTTAAATCCAAGCGATCAATCTGAACTACTCGACCGTTATGAATCCAGTAGCCATCTCGGGGACGATCTAAGATCGGTATAATCAGATTCAAGCCGCTGTGCAATGTGGTATGATACCTGCCTAGGCGCTCAATCACGATACACTCGCTTTGTTGAACAATATTAATGCCTTTTGCGATCAAAATGATCACAAAAATTACTAACATACTCATCAGAATTAAATAAAAATCCATATGCCTTATCTCCTCTAGTTTTTAAAACCTAGTTATCTGAAGTTTTTTAGCTTACTTTTGTAACATAAAGCTTGTTGCCGTCGACACTGTGAACCCTAACGCGGGATCCTTTTTCTAGAACCTCGTCATTTAAAGTCAGCGCACGCCAGTGATCACTATAAATACGTACACTTCCCGTGTTCGCGCTAACATCAATGCGTTCCTCAACTAATACTTCTAATCCTATCAATCCAAACATATTCGATTGATAGGCCCCTTTCTTTAGGTGTGGCCTCAAAAACTTCACCGTAAAAACCACAGAAGATAAAAGCGACAGAACGAGGGCAACCCATAACAAATTACCCTGCACTCCAAATAGACCACTGATCGCAGTCAGTAGAAACCCCACTCCTACTGGTAACACCCAGAACCCGGGGAGAAAAACCTCGGCGATACAAAGTAGCAAGCCCAGCACGGCAAAAATCTGCGGCAACGTTAATGAATAGAAATCGGTTGTATTCATATCTCGTCATATCTACGAGATTCACACGTCGATTCCCAGAGGAAACTGTGGCGTTTCAGATGTGGACACGAAGGCCTAGGCTCGCTTGCCGGCCACCTCCCTGATACCCACGCACCGGCTCATAGGACTTAGCAGTTATATTTTCGGTCCTAAAGAAAGCCTCAGTCTTTTGTGTGACTACAATCTTTGTTTGAAAGTTCCAGAGCGTATAGCCTGGATCCCTGAGTAACGGTGCTTGCGAATTAAAGGAAGAAGAGCGACTTATACTTTCCATCTGTATCGTGGCTTTAGACGAAAGCTGATAGATAACGATCACTCCCGCGCGAAAGTTTGCCCTGTTCGGAAGAGGTTCGTTTGCGACCTCGTTTCGCGCTCGAAGCGCTGTGCCTGAAAGTCTAAAGGACAGTCCGTGGTATTGGTTCATGTAACTTAAGTCTGCGCCTTCGACCCGAGATTCCCCCAAATTCTTATACCGCGAAACATTGAGATCAAACTCAATAGCGTTTGTGTAGTGTGTTCTAAAAAAAGACAACTCATACGAATGCTTGTTTTTCTCAAACGATAATCCAACTTCGTGTGAGAGCGATCGCTCTGGCATCAGTTGAGGACTGCCAAAAACTGGGTCACTCAACTGATACAGACTAGGGACAGACGTTCCTATCCCTGTTCGCCACCAGCTAGATACTGAAGGCATAAAATCGTAACGGAAGCCACCTTGGATAGACTGTGCAGACTGCGTGATCGAATTAGAATCTCGTCTCACACCAAGGTCAGCTCTTAAGTTCTTCATCAGAGAGTGATGCGCGTGAGCGTACACTCCGGTTTGTTTCATTGCGGGGGGTGCGGTAGCACTGTTGTTTCTGCGATCGAATGATTGATATTCTTCAAGCCCGTGCATGACCCCTAACTTCCATCCTGATTGTTGAAAAATAGTCCCTTCTAGAGAAACCTCTCCCAAAGCACGGCGACCCGTAAAATCTAGCTCAAAGGGAAACGTAGTGGTCGGATCTGTTTCATCGACTTGATAACGATGCACCGAAAAATAAACTAACTTAGTACGCAGTTTAACGTGCGAAGCATCCCGGGTGATCGGAACAGTCGTTAACCAGGCACCCTGTGCGGACTGCTTCTTGGCTCTAGCGTTCTGATCTGGTTGATAGGCCCCTTGATCAAGCGCTTGCGCAAGAAGAACACTCTGTCCACTCACCGCGCTCTCTAGCCCTTGATCATTTTTCCAGCCCCATTTTACCGCAAAAAAATTCTCCTGTTCGCGATTCAAGCTCGGAGACGCCCCTGCCTCTCGTCTCGCTGCCCCTTCCGCTAGCTCTGTGCGCCCTACCCAGGAGAAGCCGTAGGTACTGTCTTTAGTTCCTTTTAAAAAATGCGCTGCCCCTTTGTATGAGTCTTCAGCTCCCGATCGTAACAGCACTCGCCCGCTCGTCTCCTCAGGCTTTGGTCTGCGTGTTGTGATGAGTACAACGCCGCCAAGCGCATTCGGTCCATAGGCTACCGACTGGGCCCCTTTTAGGATTTCTATTTTTTCAATTGCCTCTAAATCCAAGAAAGTAGCGTCAAAAGCGCGCGTGGGATCTGATGGGTCCATGACTGGAACTCCATCAATCATCACGAGCGCTTGGTTAGCGCTTGATCCCCTAATTGAAATCGTTAGAACCCCTGTGCCTTCCCCCTTCACTTCTAGCCCTGCATACTGGTTAAGAAGTGTGGAGATATCTGAAGCCTCAAGACTTTCGATTTCTGCTCGAGAAATCGTAAGACGGGCGCCCGTTTCTTTTACAAAAACGCGGTCACTGACGACAGTCTCTAGTACTTCAGCTCTACAGGTCCCCGGCGGGAGAATTCCGCAAGCACACGCTAGGATCCCGAAATATTTCTGAGGGATTCGAAAAAAGATAGGGAGCTTAAGCACATTCCTAAGGACTTATAGGTTTTTCAGACTTTACGCGTTGTTCGTACGCTTTAATCCGTGCTTTCGATTCTGTGTTTAATTTCATTTTATTGCGTTTTAGCTCTTCCTTCGCAAAACGCCTGCGATCGATCATGGCCTTGACGTAACCTCGCCTACTAGGACCATCTAAGTTCACTTTGAAAAATTCTCGGCGCTTTTGTTTTTCTTCTTTTTCAAAAATTGCGTGAGCCTCATCAAGCTTTGCACGCTCTACCTTTAGAGCCGCTTTCTCTTCCGTTTTGAACTTACGAATCACTTCTCGCACAGAGGAGGTGCCACGGGCGTCAACACAACCTGAAACACCCAGTAGGGCCACAAATAACACAACGAAAAATCGGGGTAACTGAGGGAGAAGTATATGAGCCATTGCCCAGCGTTTATGCCTGAGAAAAATAGAAAGGGCACGAAAGTTTTCACTCTCGTGCCCCTCTATAGGTTGAATGGTAGTCTAAAGAGCCTTAGTAGATGACTTGCGCCTTACTGATGCTAAAGCCTTTGTCTTGGTATTCGGAGTCAGAGGTGAACTCTACGGTTAGCTTGCCCCCCTTTGTGGCTCCCGAAACGAGATTCGATCCTTTGCCGGTAAATCTACTGATCTCACCGCCTTCGGCATCTTTAACAACGAGAAAGTCGTATCCATTTTCAATGGACAGCTGATCAATGACGAGCCTAATCCACTTGGCTCCAGGAACATCGATCGTCCAAGATTTTTTCTCGTTTGGCCCATACTCACCTTGGGAGATATCGGCTGAGAAGTCTTGAAACTTAGTTTCATCAGGAGCTTCAAGCGCAGGAGATACTATTTTCTTAATCGCATTCCATGCGTTCACCCTACCTGTCACCGTTTTACCAACGAGAGACGTTATGGGTACCGCAGTCTGCATAAGTCTCGCTTTGATTTGATCAAACTTCATCGATCGCTTTACCGACCAAAGTAAAGCAGCGACACCGGCTACGTGTGGGCACGCCATTGACGTTCCGCTAAATCGCTCGTAGCCGCCACCAGGAACAGAACTTAAAATTCGAACTCCTGGCGCTGCGATGTGAACGGAAGTCTTTCCAAAGTTACTGAATGAAGCTAGTCGGTCGCTGTTATCAGTAGCGGCAACGGAAAGGATATTGCTGACATTATAAGAGGCCGGATACGATGGCCGTTTATCGTTATCGGCTCTTGAGTTTCCTGCTGCTGCCACAAACAAGATTCCTTGGTCTCTTGCTTGCTCAATCGCTTCCAACATGGCCTGAGAGAAGCCACCTCCACCCCAAGAATTAGACATTATTTTTACGCCCATTTTAGTAGCGTACAAAATGGCGTTAATGGCTCCTTCAGAAGAACCACTACCTGAGGCACTTAGAAACTTGACCGGAAGGATGGACACATTCCAGTTTACTCCTGCGATCCCAATTCCATTATCACCTTTTGCACCAATGGTGCCCGCACAATGAGTCCCATGCTCGTTATCGTCCTGAGATTTATTGTTCGGAGCACTCGCGTCTACGAAGTTAGCTCCGTGAATGTCGTCGATAATTCCATTTTCATCATCATCAATCCCGTTATTTGCAAACTCGCCAGCTTCTCCTTGGTTGATGAAAATATTATCATTTAAATCAGGATGATCCCAGTCCACACCAGTATCAATCACTGCGACTGTCATCCCTTTTGAACCAGTGATTCCAGCATTCCATGCAGGCACTACGTTCACGTCAGCATTTGCAACCCCGGGGCCACCATCCGGACCATCGACTTGGCCGGTGTTTAACATATCCCACTGCTCTGAGAACATAGGGTCCGTAGAGCCTTGGCGCTCGATATCAAAGGCCTTCACAACATAGTTTGGTTCTATAAAAGCAATGTCTGAACTTTTACCTAAGACTGCTTTGACGTTATTGATGTCGGTTTCTCGAGTGAGTTTTACTTTCACAAGAGTTCCGCTCATTGTGACAGCACTAATTTTGTACTTTGCATTCACAAGCGATGCACTCATGCCACGTTGGGAGACACCCAGCGCTTTAGCAACCAAAGTGCTGACGACTTTTTCATTTCTAACTTTACGGTCTTTCAGTGAGAGAGCGGAGAGCGATGTTGTCTTTACTTTGACTAACCATTCGCCCGGTATCACCTGCTCTCCAGCCGCTAAGGCATGGTCCACGAAACCAAGCCAACCAAAAAAAACGCATGCAAAAACTAAGTATTGATTCTTACGGTCCACAGCTACCTCCTTGTGCCAGTGGTTAAACTTCGATGTGCTTGAAAATCGTGTTTAGAGTTTAGATTTTTGTCAAACTAGACCCGAGTGTTCGGAGAGTGGTTTCCAATCCTTCACTCTGAGTTGAATTGAATGTTGCCCTCGAAAACGATTCACTTCCGGTGTGATCGCCCACAGGGAGTTTCGACGGAGCACAGCTTCAGAAAAATGCTTTTTTTCTAAAACTCCAAACCATATCGCAGACAGGGCGTGCGACGAGTCACCAGCTGCCAATTCGAGCTTTAAGTGCCGAAATTTCAGCGACTTAAATGTTACTGCTCGAGCTTCTAAAAGGAATACCGGTTCGGGATTGCCAGGCCCAAATGGACCTAGCTTCTCCAGTTGCGAAACAGCCTCTAAGGACAACTCAGAAAGCGAACTCCACGCGTCATACTTAAGGGTGGGTTCTTTCAGTTCTGCAGGGAGATTACTCATTGCAGCATTATAGCTTTGGCAGAATGCATCAATTTGTTCGGGTTTCAGACTGAGTCCGGCGGCATGCTTATGTCCTCCAAACCCGGCGAGTAAGTCTCGACAACTTCTTAGGCCCTCTAAAACATCTTTGCCCAGCGCTGAACGGACGCTGCCCTTTGCGTGACCGTCGCGAACAGAAATCACAACGGCGGGCTTATGAAAGGCTTCAACCACTCGCGATGCCACGATTCCTACAACCCCTTCATGCCAGTTCTCGGAAGCTAAAACGATTGCATGAGGGAATGCGCCTCGTGCGATACCCTCCTGGGCTTTCTGTCTAACCTCGTCCCAAATGCGGTTTTGCACTTCTTGACGTTCTAAATTTAAGGCCTCGACCTTGCCCCCAAGCTCATTCGCTCTGCCTGCGTCTTCAGTAGTCAGAAGCTCAAGAGCAATACTAGCATGTTCCATCCTACCTGACGCGTTTATCCTGGGAGCCAGAGCGAATCCTAAACTCGAAGGACTCATCGATGTGCGCTGCATAAGCCCGGAAACCTCTAGTAACTTCATAAATCCGGGTTTTTTCGAGTGAGTTAAGAGTTCCATGCCATGCCTAACCAAAATGTGATTCTGCCCGATCAGCGGTACAATGTCGGCTGCGGTCGCTAAAGAAACGAGATCGAGATGTTGTTTTAGGTTTGGCGCCTTTCGATCTCGAAAATAGTCTCGCTCTCCCAGCCATTTCCTAAGGGCTCGCGCGAAAAAAAATGCCACTCCACATCCACACAGTTCTTTGTATCCACTCTGACAGTCAGGCCTGTGGGCATCCACGATCGCAGTACCCTTTGGTATTCCCTGAGCTGGATCAACGGCATGATGGTCAAGTACCACTACTGAAAGCCCTGCTGCTTCTGCCCTATCAATCGGGACGATCGAAGTGATCCCGCAGTCTACCGTAATAAGAACTTTAGCTTTGGCTTGAATGGCTCGCTCAATGAAAGGGAGATTGAGTCCGTAACCGTCGAGAAATCGATCGGGCTGAAAAACTTTGAAGTTTGCTTGAAGATCACGAAGCACCCACGTTAAGAGCGAGGCACCAGAGGTTCCATCTACATCGTAATCCCCTAGCACCCAAATGAGCTCATTACGTTCTAGTGCATGGCCCACGCAATCCACAGCTTTATCCATGTCTATCATCGCCATTGGATCGCCAAGTCGTTCAAGCGCGGGCTTCAAGAAATCACTCAAGGTCTCTTCTTCTCGAATCCCTCTTAAAAAACAGAGTTTAAGCACAAAATCGGGAAGCTTAAAGATTTCCCGCATGGACCTAAGCCAATCCTCGGGAACGGAAGGACTTAATACCTCGCTAACAGAGCCTTCAGAAGCGGTAGCGGATTCTACGTCCCTAAGCTTCCAACTGTAACTTGAGGTAAAATCTCGTTCTTCTGAAAGCAAAGTGGGTAATTTTTCCAGAAAACAATCCTACTACTGAAGTCTAGGTTCTGGACGAACTGTATAGGTTTTTTTCTTATGTTCTCTAGCTTTGCCGCTCGCTTTCAGTCTTGCTTCGCGCCGATCTCTCCACTGAGTAAAATAAACGATAAAGGAGCTTGCAATAAAGATCGATGAGTAGGTTCCAACTGCAATTCCAACGATCAAAGTAAATGCAAAATCATGAATCACCCTGCCACCAAAAAAGAACAGAGCAAGCACGGATAACATCGTGGAAAAAGAGGTCAAAATAGTTCGTCGTAGCGTATCGATAATAGACCTGTTCACCGCTGTAGTAATGGCTAAGCCAGAGTTCGACGCAAGCGTCTCTCGGATTCTGTCAAACACAATGATAGTATCGTTGTTTGAGTAACCAATCAGTGCCAAAATCGCAGCTAACACCTGCAAATCGAATTGTTTCTGAGTGATAATAAAAATACCAACCGTAATCGTAACGTCATGCACGAGCGCTAGGACTGCGCCAGGCGAGTATCTTGCATCAAATCGGATCGTGACATAAATGAGAATGCAAATGAGTGCGTAAAGCATGGAAAGGAATCCAGCTGTTCTTAGAGATGCCCCAGCCGCAGGTCCCACGACATCTGCTCGTAAAACTTCAAAGGAAGATCCATCCGCAATTGACTGCGAAGTTTTTTGAAAGGCACCCTTCACAGATTCAGCTATTTTCTGCAGCGAGGAATCATCGCCTTGGGCCTTGATCAGAAAATGCCTAGCCTGCTCGTCGCCCACTTGCACCACTTTGGCGTCTTGCAACCCTCCTTGAGCTAAAGTCTCCCGAACTTTAGAAATACCGTAGCCCTCGGGCGCGCGAATCTCCACCTCTGCGCCACCAGTGAAATCAATTCCGTAGTTTAGGCCTTTTTTAAAAAAAAGAACCACAGACCCTACCATCATAAAGATGGATAGCCCGATAAAAAATCCTCTTTTCCCTACGAAGTCGATATATTTTTTTTCCGTGTGTGCTTTCACTGTGTCAAACCTCTTTCACTTTAAACTTCTTTTTTAAATACTAAGTGCTTTAGACCCGGCTTGCCGCAGGCGATGAAGGTAAGCCTCAAACATGACTCTACAAATAAACACGGCACTAAAAAGAGTAGTCACAATTCCAATCAACATCGTAACTGCGAAACCCTTAATCGGACCCGTGCCGTAGACAAGAAGCACAATAGCTGCTGCGGCGTTGGTGACGTTAGCATCAAATATAGTGCGGAATGCTTTATCAAATCCGCCATCAATTGCAGCTGAGATGCCCTTGCCGTTAGCTAACTCCTCTCGAATGCGTTCATAAATGACAACGTTACTATCCACTGCAATCCCAACCGTCAGTGCGATCCCAGCAATACCGGGCAGCGTAAGCGTAGCATCCAAACCCACTAAGCAAGCCATGACAAATAACACATTCATCACAAGCGAAACTGCTGCAATAATTCCGCTCACTCGGTACCAAAGCACAATAAAAACTAAAACAAGGACTGACCCGATAATCGCTGCAAAAGCTCCCTGCGCTACTGAATCTCCTCCAAGACTTGGGCCAACCACACGTTGCTCTAAGAAGTTCAGCTGAGCTGGAAGCGCACCTGCTCTAAGCACTGTCGCTAGATCCTTGGCCTCTCTCATTGCTAGATCCGCGTTCCCGCCTCCTAGACTGATCGAAGCGCGCCCCTCTGAGATTCTTTGTTTTAAAACCGGAGCCGAGTGAACGACAGCATCTAAGACAATGGCTAAACGTTCGCCAACGTGATCTCCTGTAACCTTGTCGAACTTGTTTGCGCCCGGAGGATTAAACCTAAGAAAAACTTCAGGGCGCTGCGTTTCTGGATTAAACCCGACCGAAGCATCCTGTAGATCGTCACCCGAAACGTCTACTGCCTTGTGAATAAGAAGCGGCATTACAGAAGTCTGTGCGTTGTTTGATGAATCGGGGTTCTGGGAAAGCTTGGATTGAAAATCAATCCGTTCAAACAGAATCTCTGAATCTTCGGGAATCTGACTGGAGGCCTTCTCATTGATGAGTCTCGTGTATTCTGAAAGTTTCGTCTCACCCTCTTTATAAGAAATTTTGTTGTCTTCTTCTATTTTTGAAACCAAACCCATCAAACTTGCCGGACTGATGGCTTTATCGTTTACAACTCTAAATTCGAGCCGCGCTGTTTTGCCGATCAATTCTTTTGCGCGCTCGACATCCTTTAATCCTGGAAGCTCAACAACCACTCGGTCCGTCCCCTGCGAGGTAATCACCGGTTCTGAGACTCCAAACTCATCAATACGATTTCGAATGACCTCAATCGACTGTGTGAGGGTTTTGTCTTTAATATCGGCTCGGTAGACTCTTGCCAAATTCACGGACAAGCTCGTCTCTGTCTTCTGAACAACAGTGAGTGTTTCTGACCAGTTTGGATTCGCTAGGATCGCTTCGACTTCAGCGCGCTTTCCTTTAGTAAATTCAATGTTCCAGATCGGATCATCTGTATTCAAAGAACCTTTATCCGGACTAGAAGTAAGCCCAAGGGTCACAGCGTTTTGTTTCTGATCCTGAATAAAACCAGCAACCTGCCGCTCGATGTTGTCGCGAAAGACTTTCGTGAAGTCTATCCCAAGCACCATATAGACTCCACCTTGGAGATCTAATCCCATGTTCATTTTCTTTTTGAACGGGAGCTTGCTTGAGGCTAACTCCTTTGCATCTCGGCGCGAGAGCGTTGGGTAAACATACGCAACCGCACCTAAGGTTAATGCAATCAACAACCAAACCTTTATCCACCAGGATTTATTCACCGCTTCGTTTCCTCTCTCCATAGACTTACGACCACCACACTCAAAACTCTGCTGATATGGCTCAAATTAAGCCGATACCACCGTATCTGTTTTCACGGACTGAGAGATCTGAGACTTTAGGAGTTTTAGCTTTACACCTTTATCGATCTCAAGCGTAAGCGTTTTGTCCTGAATGGATCTAATCATCCCAAAAATTCCACTCGCGGTTAAGACCTCGTCGCCTTCCTTCAGGTTGGAAATAAACTTCTGATGCTCTTTCATTTTTTTCTGCTGCGGTCTGATGGAAAGAAAATAGAGAATGACAAACATCGCACCGAAGGGGACGAGCATCGCGGTTAGTCCAGGCGCCTCTGGCTTTGCAGCTACTGCTTGAGCAGAAGCCCCTTCCATAAGCGCAATCCATCCAAACATCCCGAGCCCTAGAACTTTTAAATTTGTTTTCATGAGAACCTTTCTGCAATTTACAAAATCTTACCAAACGATTGCCTTAACTCGGTCGTTTTAGGGATCCGCAGGCACAACTTGGTTTCGACGGGTATAGAAAGATTCTCTCCACTCGTCAAACCGATTTCCCAAAATTGCCTCTCTCATGGCCCGCATGAGCTCCAAATAGTGCCAAAGATTGTGCATGGACATGAGCTGGGCGGAAAGAGCCTCTCCTGCGGCATAAAGATGCCTTAAATAGGCTCTCGTGAAGCGCTGGCAAGTCTGACAAGGACAGCTGGGATCTAATGGCGTCTCATCGTCTTGATACTGTTTATTTTTTATATTTATTTTGCCGGCCCAAGTGAATGCCTGGCCATTTCTGGCGTTTCGGGTGGGCATCACGCAGTCAAAAAGGTCCACCCCTCCCCTAACGCACTCGACTAGGTCTTCAGGACGGCCCACTCCCATCAGGTACCTAGGCTTATCCTTTGGCAAGAGTGGTGCTGTAAATGCGGCCATTTTCTGCATCTGTTCGGGCTCTTCTCCGATTGAGAGACCGCCGATGGCAAAAGCATCAAACGGTAAGGCAGTCATGTCGCGTACGCTCGTCTCACGAAGCGCATGATATAAACCTCCTTGAATGATTCCAAAACGCTTCTGAAATGGTTTTAACTCGTAGTCCAGACCTTTTTTTGCCCAATCCAGTGTTCTTTTCATCGCAGAAAGGACTTGCGTTTCTGTGGCGGGATACGGAGGACACTCATCAAACGCCATCACGAAATTACTTCCTAATGACCGCTGAATAGTCATAGAGACTTTTGCGTCAAACCAGTGCTTTGACCCATCAATATGGGACTGGAACCAAACACCTTCATCTGAAATTTTTCGAAGTCCAGTGAGCGAAAAGATTTGAAACCCGCCGGAGTCAGTTAAGGTCAACCCTCCCCAGTCCATCATTTTTGAAAGACCGCCTAGACGCTCCACACGCTCATGTCCGGGCCTTAGGTAAAGATGATAAGTGTTCCCAAGTACGATCTGCGCTCCCATTTTCGTAAGCTCCCATGGCGGGACAGCTTTCACCGTCCCTTGGGTCCCTACAGGCATGAACGTGGGCGTAAGCACTGAGGCCTCTTTTCCGTGCTCCGTGACGACCGAGAAGACACCCGCGCGAGCTTGACGATCGAAGTGAAGGGAAGAAAATTTCATCATAGTTACCTGTGCCTAAAAGGAGCCTTCAACTCCGTACAAAAGGATTATTCTCGCGCTCCGAAGCCACGGTGGTGCGGGGACCATGTCCGGGGTACACAATCGCATCTTCGTAAGCATGATAAATTCTCTTACGAATGCTATCTTCCATTTGTTTACTATTTGCACCCCAAAGATCCGTGCGCCCCACGCTACGATAAAAGAGTGTGTCCCCAGAAAAAAGAGTCGTCTGCACGGCGCCATCTACTCCTTTAGACTTTAATTCAAACGCACAACTGCCGGGAGAGTGTCCTGGAATATGAATAACTCTGAATTGAGAGGACGACGAATGGGCCCCTAGCTTGAATTCTTCTTGGTGCTCGAAAAGCCATTGAGGGGTCACCGGTGCTTCGTATTTCATTCCAAACATTTCACCTTGAATAGGTAAGTTATTGTATAACTCCAAATCTGCAGAATGGATGCCAATGCGGACCTCTTCTCCTCGGTTCTTCTTCCAGGTAGCTGATAACTCGCTTGTAGCACCGATATGATCCAAGTGCCCATGGGTATGTATAAGTGCATCTAGATGTAAGTTAATTCCGAGTTTTTTTTCTATTTTTTCCAGTTCGTCGTAAATGGTCTTCATCTCATCACCTGGATCAATCACGATCGCTCGTTTAGACTCAGGGTCTACCAGAATATGACAATTGCACTGAAAAGGGCCTACTTCAAAATGTCTGTGTATCATAAAATTAACATCGCATCCCCGTAACTATAGAAACGATACTTCTCTCTAACCGCTATCTCGTAGGCCTGTTTAGTTTTATCGGGACCCAAAAAAGCAGACACCAACATAATTAGTGATGACTTTGGTAAATGAAAATTAGTGAGCATCACATCCACAACGTGAAACACATCGCTCCCTGGGTAGAAATAAGCTTTTGTGCTCTGCTGTCCCACGCGTATCGTTTGACTGTCTTTCAAATAACTCGACTCCAAGGCTCGCACACTGGTTGTTCCAACAGCGCAGATAGGGCGTTTTTCTCGTTTTGCGGAAGCGATTTTTAGGGACAAGGCTTCACTCACTTCAAAGTGTTCTTCGTGCATCGAATGCTTCGCAATATCAGCCGTCTGAACTGGGCGAAACGTACCAAGACCCACATGAAGTAAAAGCGTCTCGAAGTCTATCCCTCTTGCTTTTAGATCTGTAAACGTCCGATCCGTAAAGTGAAGCCCAGCGGTGGGCGCTGCCGCAGAGCCGCGCTCCTTCGCGTAAACAGTCTGGTAGCGATCCAGGTCATGCGCTTTCGGTGCGTTTCCTTCTGAAATGTAAGAGGGTAAAGGTAGTTCGCCAAGCCCTGAATCGATTGGATTTCTGTCAAACCGCATGACAAGAACTCCCTGCTCAGACGTGCTAAGGATACTATCTACATGACCTAGGATCGGCGCAAGAACACCCTCCGCATCCTGAAGACGCACCTTAAATCCTGCTCGCTGTTTCCCTGAACTCGCCATCACCACTTCCCAAAGTAGTTCGGAGGCATCTAAGGCGCGCAGTAAAAGTACTTCAATTCGACCACCCGGTTCACCTGAGTCCTGCACTCTCACGCCTCTGAATCTGGCTGGAATTACTTTCGACCGATTTGCAACGAGGAGCGCGCCAGCGGGCAATAGCTTTGGCAAATCATAGAAATGGTGATGCTCAATCCATGATTCCTGTGCGCTAGGATTCCGCCTAAGCACCATGAGCCGCGACGAATCTCTCGGATCAGCCGGCGATTTTGCAATTAAATACTCAGGCAGCTCGTACCCGTAGCTTTCGGTTTTCGACCAATCCATGAGAAATCCTAATTTACTGCCTTTAAACTTTCGGGGGTCCGCCTAAACCGAGAAAAGGACGAATCAAATCCATCGGTAGGGGTATAATCGTATGAGTCGTATGTTCCGCAGACATCTCACGAATCGTTTGTAGATAACGAAGTTGGATGGTTACCGGACTGCGGTTCATGATTTCAGCAGCCTCCGCAAGTTTAACGGACGCTTGCAGCTCTCCTTCTGCCGCAATAATTTTCGCGCGGCGCTCGCGCTCTGCCTCTGCTTGCTTGGCCATAGCTCGTTGCATTTCTACCGGTAAATCAATTGCTTTAAGCTCAACGTTGTTAATTTTTACGCCCCAAGGACCGGCCTGCTGATCCAAAATAGACTGCAGCTTGTGATTGATTTGTTCGCGCTGTGAAAGCATTTCATCGAGTTCAGATTGACCTAAAATGGAGCGAAGCGTGGTCTGCGCAAGCTTTGAAGTAGCTACTAAATAATTCTCCACCTCCACAATAGCGCGCGTTGGATCCACGACACGAAAATACACCACTGCGTTTACTTTCACAGTCACGTTATCCCTTGAGATTACATCTTGAGGGGGAACATCTAAAGTTACGATACGCATATCAATTCGTTCCATGCGCTCTAGTAGAGGAACCAGGATAATCAGACCAGGGCCTCTCGCACCTACGGCACGTCCTAAGCGAAACACGACAGCGCGTTCATATTCATTTAATATTTTAACCGTATTAAAAAAAATAAACGCAGCTAGAGAAAAAAGCACCGCCATAACAAACATCGAGCCCATAACAAACGCCTCCACAAGGGGTTATCCAATTATCCAACAATTTTCGATTGGCCCTCTTTTATATGTTTACGCGCCTAAGAACTAGCAGAATCGCAGTATTGTTCCATCGCAACATGCAGTGCCGCTAAGCTCACGCCTTAGAGACAGTCAGTATAAAGTGCTCAAACTTTACCACGCTCACCTGATCACCGACTTGCAGAAGATCGTTAGATTCATAGCTCCAGATCTCGCCGCGTATCTTAAGCACGCCATGACAGCCCGGACTGCCCTCAGGATCGATAGAGACGGTTTCAATGGTGCCTACAAATCCCGCGAAACCACCATTGTCCAAAGTATAGGGTGCGGCAGCTAACCTTGATTTTCGAATCAACACGAGCATACCAAATCCGAATAAAACGCCTAACGCTGTTACGGCAGCCCCAAAAAACCAAGGAATCACTAGCGAAGTTTGGACCGGATCAAAAAGCATGATCCAGCCTAACCCTAGCGCTAACGAACCACTCACTACGAGCGCCCCATGAGCGGTAAACAGGAGTTCTAAGCATAATAAAATACTGCCAAGACCAATGAGCACAATACCGCTTGTTCGCGTGGGCAGTGAGAGCATAGAGAAAAGCGAAACAGCAAAAAGAAGCGCGCTGAGTCCCCCTGCCACCTGCACGCCTGGAGCATTAAACTCTACAAATAATAGAATGAGTGCGAGACCCCACGCTATCTGTGCAACTTGGGGATTAGAAACCCAAGCTTGGATCTGGGTAAGTATCCCAGGTTCAAAACTTTCAATTTCAGAAACTTCTCCGTAAATTTTTCCAAGCTCCCTGGTTAGCTCTAACTCAGTGTTTGCGCGCCCTGAAGCAATGCCCGCCAAAATGGCTTCTTGCTCTGAGTAGCTTTTTGCATCTGTGACCATTTTTTCAAGAAGATCGGCTTTCTTCCCATTTTTTTCTGCGAGTGATCTGACCATGGCGCTAAGGTCCTGAAAAACTTTCTTTTTCATCGTTTTCTCTATGTCTTTACCATCCATACTCACAGGAGAAGCAGCTCCTATTCGGGTTCCCTCAGCCATGAAAATATGTTCTGTAGAAATTGCAAACAGCGCCCCAGCAGAAGTCGCAGACGTTCCAGCAGGAGCTAACCAGGTCACAAACGAAGACTTGCAGTCTGATGCATGAGCTATAGCTTTCTGCACTTGTTCTACCGAGCCCCCTGGGGTGGTGAGCTTAAGCACGATCACTCTACTTCCGCGAGACTCCCCCTCTTTACATAATCTAAGTGTATACTCTTGAAAGGCCGTATGAATCACGCCGTCCCAAGAACCCATAAGCACCTTTAGTGATTTTTTTTCTGGCTGAACTTTAAGTTCTGCAGAGACGAAAGAAAGATTAAATCCCAGCGCAAATATAATCACCCAATTGAGTTTCGCTAGAAATTTTGTGATTTCCTGAAACACTGGTTTTCTCAAGCTAGGTTTTTCGATCATGTCTTTAACGCTCGTTTCGATACGAAGACCAAATCTAGGGTTAGCGTGTGAGCTTAACTTTCCAATGCCGATAAACTGTCTATCTGGGTTGCTCAGTTTAGATTCCGTTGATTCTGCTCCTTGCAGTTCTTCTACGGTTAGGACTTCAAACCTAATCTTCTGCTTGGGTTTTAGCGCAATTTCTAAACGTTCAAGAAGTTCTCGTTCCTGGTTGGAAGGCGGTTGCTCAAGCACCCAAGAAATTACAGGGGTTTTTTCAGGTAAGGTAGCTACCTGCACGGTTTGGCATGCGATATGTTTTGGAACCAGAACCCAAGCCTTCTTGGGGAGAAATGCTTTCCAACTGTCAATCAAGCTCATGCGAGCATAACTGAACGATTATTGGAGGCGATGGAAGCCTTTTCGACTTTGCTGCCCGCACTCGGGGCAACGAGCGATTTCTTGGGCTAGGTTTCGACTGAAATCCGTTGAATGAATCAAATGCAAAGTTGAGCCACAATCGGCACAATGGAGATACTTGTAAAGCAGGGCTGCTTTCTCTCCTACGGAGGAGCTAAGTGGGGCTTGAGGCCCTACCTCGGAGATTACTTCTTGCAGATCGGTTGCGTCTTGGTTGTGGTCCATGGGGTTTCACTGCCTTTCTTCTATAGGCGCTATCGGTGGACCCGGGATGCTTCTAAATGGGTAAGCGATGCCCCCCTTTTGTTTATTTTTAAGATTGTTTAAAAATTAGACACCTGCCTTTGGATTACGAGTGAAACCCAGAAAAGACGCCCTCTCCGCCGTTATAAGCGACCTCATGTGGTGCCATTTCGGCACACGTCTTGAATACTAAGTCGGTAAGGAATCTTATCGAAAGATTGGGATATTATTTATGAACACTCTTACTACGCACAAACACGAGGCTCTCACACTTACGCTCTTTTTTGCCGTGATGACACTAGCTTCGGCCTGCGGTTTAACTGGCTCTAACTCGACCACCACCACAGCCGCACAGACAAACCCTACCACGACAATTATCACCACCCCACCCAGCACAAACCCTGCGGACTTAGGGTCTCAAGTAGCCGAACAGGGAATATCAGTTTACGGAGCCGCGCCCACTACGGTGGTAGCGCCCTTTAGGTCCGATCGTTACTTGAAAGTCAGAATTACACCCACAGAGGCAACATCCAATACAAGCAATCCGCCTACACCGTATGTAGCTGATTACAGCTGCGCTACTTTTAGGATTCAAGTCCAAGTCAAAGGTGGAAGTTCTCCGTACACGGTTTCAGGCGGTACTGAAGCGGATTGGTATAACGTCAATGGCACGGGCTTCACAACGGCCCTTACTAAAGTCCCTGGCACGAACACGTGCTCTGGCGGTGTAGACGCGAGAATTCAAGACTTCTCAAGCTCGTTACCTCAGGGACACGGCCTGATTCGTTTAAACATCACGGCTCTAAGAACAGATTCTCAATGTCTGTACATTACTCAAAATCAGACTCAGTGCATGAATTACGGCTACCTATTTAACAACGGCTTTAACTGGCAAGGGTACGGAGATGTCTGTTACACCGTGGCTGATCTTTTAAACTCTGGAGTTAACTACTGCCCTTCAAGCGCGGTGTACAGCACGCACACAGTGAATGCGAACGTTGAAATCGGCGTCGCCCCTTAGAGGCACCGTCTCTAGTTAAAACATGTAAGAAACGCCCACCGTCCAGGCGTAGTTCTGGTTCCAAGAGCTGATGCGACCACCAGAGAGGAAAGAGTTCACCTCGCCTCTGATGGCAAGCGTTCGGGTCATAAACAACCTAAGCCCTGCTCCCCCAACCACCGTGACGGAACTTGTTTCGGCGCGCTGGATGCGGTTCTGAGAGTCGATAACCCTAGCATCGCGATTTAACTGTCCCACTCCGCCTTTTAGATACGGCTGAATCTTAGCCTGTCTGGACGCGAAATTCTGAACCCAATTTAGACTAAGGACCCTATCATGGTATGTCGACGACTGAACTCCTACGAATTCATCGCGATTTACTTGTTCTTGATAAGAGAATTCTAACGAAGATTGATTCCAAAAATAGTACCCAAAGTTTCCTCCGGTAGTCCTCACCGAAGAGTAACTACCGCCCGCATAAGTGGACTTCTGATAGGAGCCTCCTGCCGATAGCTCGATGGTGCCCGCAGATCCATCTACTGAAAATAAATGGCATAATAGAAATATAAAACTCAGCAAGGTATAACGATACGGAACTATCCTAATCGGACTAGCATGAATCATGAGTAAAAATTCCCGCAAAAAAACTATTCTTTTCTGACTATCTCGTAGCGGCTATTCTTCGTCGTTTTGAGTTAATAGTAGCCTTAACTGTTGTAACGTATGATTGCGATCTTTGAGACGGGAAGATTCTGCAGCGGAAAAACCGTCATCAGGGCTCGCGAGGCTACGGCCTTTGCCTGATTTGACAGCATGAGGTGCTGTTTTTGAGGGCTTTACAGCACTTGCCTGAAGAGGACTCGGAGCGATAAGAGGTTTCGATGCTTCTGTCACGGGTTCGTGACTGACTGAAGCAATGGCCCTAGACGGAAGCGCGTGCCCAGTTTTGGTATCTAGCTTAGGCTCTAAAGCTGCTGGCAAGTCATTGCGTGCCCACAACTGAATAGATGATTCTAAGGATTCTCGATCTTTTTCTAAGATGCCGTAGGACTCAAACGCTTGTTTTAAAGGCTCTAAATCAACACCCTTGGGGGTCGCAGGTAAGAGTGACCTCTGGGCAAGTCCAACCTCCGTGAAAAGCCCCACATCCAAGCGCACTGAGCTTAAGTGATCAAATTTGTGGGACACGATCACACCGGGCTTAAGAGCTAGTACTTGAGTTCTGATGGCGTCCTCATCGGTTCGGATGAATGCCCAGCCAAACTCTTCTACGCTAACACTTGCGTGTGGGGTTTCGAGTTGGATTTTTTTTGCCAAAACTGCCCCTCGCATGAGTGCGATGGTCTCATTAAATCTTACAAACGAGTGAGGCAGCACTCGGAGCACGCCACCTTTTAATAACTCTATCTCCACTGCAAAATCGTTCGTCATGAGATAGTCACCCCTACCTACCACATCTTTCGGCAGAAGTAGTTTCCTGGGGGAGCGATCTTCTGGATAAAGCCAAGTCTCTCCGGTCACAACTTTCACAAAACCCGCTTGAAGGGGATCACCGCCGCCCCCCGGCACCAGTGCGGCAGCTCCTCCTATAAAGAGGCTACTATTTAGAGTGAGGAGTATGATTAGAGTGTTCTTCATCTTTATTATTGTTTTTTTGTTTAGTATTAACATTCACCCACGCAAGCTCCGGAGCTTTGGGGTATTTTCTTAACGCTTCTTTCAACTGTTCAACTGCTACTCGCTCTTCGCCTAGTCTTCGACCGATGAGGGCTAACCACATACGCGCTTGGACTTCTTTGGATCCATCGTGTGATTGAATCGCTGACTTTAACATTTCATCAAAAACAATCTTTGCTTCCTTGTAGTTCTCCATCTGATACCAAGACACCCCCAACATGAGCGCGTGATCAGAGTGATTGAGTTCTGGACTTTGACCTAGAACGTAGCGAATGAGTCCAGCCGATTGTTCATAGTTCCTTGCTTTAAAATTAGATACCGCAAGAGCGAGCATTGCTGGAGGTTCGAGATGGTAAGGAATCTCAACTCTAAGCGATGCAATCGTTCTGCCGCGCGGAGAAGCCGTGTGCTCTAGGTTGTCTTTTTTGACCTGTTCAGCTGCCTTTGCGAGCGCTTCAGTCTGGTGACTGTATCTTTCGTTTTCTAGCATGAGTCGTAACGCCGCATTTTCAGCTTTTAGCGCCTTGTTCTCAACCTCGAGGTTCGAAAGCTCTGATACCTTTTTATGGATTTGTTGAAAGAATTCTACCACTGGGTTCTTAGGTGCTGCGTGTGAGGCTGTGTGAACGGGCTCTTTGCTAGGAGCTGCGTGCGGAGCTGTAGAGGACCTCGACGCTTTCAAGGGGGCATCGTTTTTCTGAGGGTCCTCGGACCATTCACTCTTCTGCTGGGTTTCTTCATACGCAGGATACCGCTCCGGAGATTGCGCTCCCGGAATTTTGGAGCCCGAACACGACACCAGGCCTAGACTTAACGTCGTAAGGACAGCAAGAGCCCTATAGTTCTGGGCCTTGTCGTCAGGTGATCGCAAATTGTTAAGTAACAACTGTTTAAAAGAGTCCATAATATCTCTTTGCACTCATCGTCAGGAGTCTGGGAAACCTAAAGAAATAGTTTCAATCTTGTTTGAAATCGTTTTTATGCTATCAAGACACCCTATGGAAATGCTCGTTCCCCTCCTCACCGACCACCTAAGCAAACACCTTGCGCTTACCGTTCAACCCTCAGAAATTGAACGCCCGAGTGACCTGGAACATGGTGACTTGGCCTTTCCTACCTTCCGTTACGCAAAAGCCAGAAATCTGACACCTCAAGATCTTGCAAAGGAAATCTCTCTGTCCTTTCGGTCGGTACCAGAAATAAACAAGCATTTTGAAGTTTATCCGATGGGCGCTTATGTCAATTTTAAACTCACAAATCAAAGCCTCCTGGATCTAGTCTTATCGCCCTCTCTAGACGGGACTTACGGCCATCGTCCAGATTCTCTGGGGCCTAAGAAAAAATGGGTCTTAGAGTTCTCCTCCCCGAATGTTGCTAAGCCGTTTATGATTTATCATTTCCGGGGCACTGGAGTGGGGGCTAGTCTAGCAAGGATCGCTAGAAAAAGAGGCCTCGATGTCTCCACGATCAATCACATCGGTGATTGGGGAACTCAGTTTGGGAAGTTGTATGTTGCAAACCAGCGATACCGTGCTGGAAACCCAGAAATAGATCGCTTTGAATCGTTAGTAGAAATGTACGTAAAATTTCACCAGGAATTAGAAACCAATCCTGAGCTAGAATCAGAAGGTCGTAGTGCGTTTATCCGCCTAGAACAAAAAGATCCCGTCGTAACCGCGTTCTGGAAATCTTGCGTTGCTATTTCACTGAAGGAATTCGAGAAGATCTATAAACTCCTCAATGTAGAGTTCGACCATACTTGGGGAGAGAGCTTCTACGAGTCTAAACTTTCGCCGCTACTAGCCGATCTAAAATCGAAAAACATTCTGGAACTAAGCGAAGGCGCTTATGTCGCTCGTGTTAAAGACGCCAAGGGTAAGGAACTGACCCCAGTCATTCTTCAGAAGACAGACGGAAGCACGATCTACGCTACCCGCGACGTGGCAGCACTAATCTACCGGTATGAGACTTTTAAATTCGACAAAATGATCTATGTAGTAGGAGGAGAGCAGAAACTACACTTCGAACAAGTGTTTGGTGTTGTGCGAGCGATGGGAGAAAAGTTTGTCGAGAAATGCGAACACGTCGCTACTGGGCTCTACCGCTTTAAAGACAAGAAAATGTCCACTAGAAAAGGGAACTTTGTGACCTTTGAAGATGTCTTCGCACTCGTGAAAGACAGAGTCAGAGAAAGAATGAGTGAGCGAAGCGGAGAGGAAACTCCAAACGAATCCAACATCGAGAAGATCGCGCTTGCCTCTATCGTGTATCACGATCTAGCCACCGATCCTGCTAGAGACCTAGAGTTTGACGTCTCACAGGTCACGGATTTCGAAGGAGAAACGGGTCCTTATCTTCAGTACGCCCATACTAGGTGCCTAAGCGTAATAAGAAAATCAGAAGAGCGCGGTTACAGCACAAAATGTACAAACTCAAGTGCGCTGTTAGCTGAAATAAATAGTGATGTCTCCAGAAGACTGCTCCGTAATATCGCTCAATATCCGTTTGCCTTAGAGCGCGTACTGACTACGAAAAAACCCTCTGCTCTAGCGAGAAACCTCATGGATATCGCTCAAAGCTTTGGCGCGTTCTACCGAGAGCGGCATATTCTGACGGATTCCAAAGACGAAGGCGAAGCAAGATTACAACTGGTGCTTGCCACACGAGCCATACTTAAAGACGGTCTTAGTTTGCTCGGGATACCTACGCCAGAAAAGATGTAGCTGATCCGGTACCTTACTGCGTTGACTTTAAAGGAGACTCCGACTAAAGCTGCGCACGTTAAGTTGTCAGGTGAAAAATTTAAAAGGACCTCGTGTTTATGCACAAAATTTTTGCGCTTTCATTGCTATTATTTTTTCAGAATTTTACTCATGGTCACGCCACTCCGACAAGTGGGTCTAGTCTCGCGGGATTTTCTGTTCAGCTGCCAGATGGTACTGGACGGATTACGGTTAGGAATCGGGACACGGTAACAGGAGGGAGTAAAGGGCGCTGGGATAGGTTTTAAGACTTATTCTCGGGATATAAACGAAGCGAGGAAGTTAGCTCTTTAGACGGCTTGTTTGATGTCACCATTGGCGACAAGCATTTTGTTGGGAGCAAGCACCAGTTTTCTGGCTCCAGGAACTCTATGACTCTGGTACTGGCACTCGACCCCGTAGTAGTGAGAAAAAACCGTACACATTCGCCAGAGAATACAATCTCTTTTACTGTGGATCGGTTCGTTGGCATTTCTGAAGTGGGTTCACCCTCAAATCGAAAAGACTTACGGTTCTATCTCACCCGTGTGAGTGGGTACAGTATGGATAATTCATTTACTTTTCCAGATATTGTCTTTGAAGGGAAAAAGCGCCCGCTATACTACCCTAATCCCGAGTCACCCGCGCGCGCGGGCTTTCAGTTTACGTTAGAAAACGGCAAACAATTTGTTCTGCAAACCATAAAAGCAAAAGACTTAGTTTATAAAGGAGTGCCACAAGATGGTAAGAATCCTCTCATCAATAGCTTTAAAGTCACGATTGGTGAGGAGACCTACTCGGGGATCACTATAAATAGAAGGAATCCCGGTGTCGGCAGGCACCGTGTCTCTATCCGTCTCACGTCCACGAAACACCAACATAACAGCGGAATTTTTTTTAAAGAATACGTGCCGCCCATGGAGCACCTGATTGATCTTGAATTCCGTGCGATTTACGGAGACGTACAGGAGTCAGCACCGGTTGAATATCGCCTCCTATCTCTAAAGAACGGTAAATCTACCGACCTCCTCGACCGGGACTACAGATTTAATAATGACAATAAATTACTCTTCTATCCCAACGACTGCTGGGGAGCTTTAAACGGTTCTTAGTGTCTTAGTGCGCTTTACCAGCGCTCTCACACATGGCCCTTGCGAAATCTTTTTAATCAATTGACTTACTTGAATAAACTATTTAAATCCCGACCCCATGAGTCAAGCGTGTTTATTGAAAGGACTGCGGGTGTCTATGCTTCATTTCTACAGGGTTGTCTTAGTGTGCTCGGTTCTATTCTCTTCGCATCGCATAGCCTACGCGGGTTCTAATAAGGGCTCGAGTCTTTCTGGATTTTCGATTAACCTACCGAATGATGGTGGAACTCTTACAGTTAGAAACCGCGATGCCTTAGAGTCAAAAGGTCCGAGTTTTATGGGCGATATAGAAATCAGCCCCTTTGAGGGCTTGTTTGATGTCAACCTAAGCGGCAAGCGTTATGTGGGAAAACGTACGCAAATAATTAGTAACCCTGCAACGAAAGCGATAACCGTTGTACTCGGACTCGCAAAATCTGAAAAAGAGGCCAGGGTAAAAACTAATTTTTTAAATAAAAATACCATCACCTTTGAACTCGATAGGTTCGAAGGACCTAGTTCTAAGACGGGATCAGATTCAGGCCCAATCGATCTACGCTACTATCTCACCGGAGTGAGTGGTTATAGTGAATCAAAAGAATTTAGTTTCGAAAAGTTTACCTTTAAAGACATCGAGCGCCCCCTTTATTATCCCAATCCGGAAGGCCTAGCACGCGCAGGCTTTCAGTTTCAGCTTGATGACGGAAAACTTTTTACTCTGCGGACCATGAAAGTAGAAAAGTTTAGAGGTGAGAATGGAAAAAAAACTAATCAACAAGATCCTCTTTGGAATGCTTTTGAGATCACTATTGGAGATCAGAGATATCACGGAAAAACAATAAGACGAGAATCGTATGGAGATGGAAGGGGAGCGATATACCTCCTGCTAAGCCCACCCACACCGGAGAAAAAGAGTTTATTCTCGTTTTTAAAACCTAAACCCAAACATAACTTACTCGATGGGCCTTCGTTAGTTCTTTACCTTCAGGCGGTTACTGAGACCACTCGAGAGTCTGGACCTTTGGAATATAGACTCCTAACTCTAACAGACGGTAGCTCGTTAGCATCCACACTGTTCCCGCTACAAAAGGTCCTCGACAAAGGCAAATACGTTTTCGACAAAGAAAAACTATTTCTCCCTTTCTACCCCATTGACTGCTGGGCTGCTCTTGGAAAAGAACTATAAAGAAACGGCCTTCAGTACGCGAGATAATGCCCTCACACAAGGGTCGTACGGTAGAAGCGCAGAGGACCGCCAAGCAAGCACGAGCTCGTTAGCTTTGGAAGGACGATACCCAAAGACTAATTGCACAGGACTGGTATCCACAAGAATGAGTGATGAGCGATTCGCGGCCTGAGCTGACGCTACAAAATTCTCCGGATTCCATACATCGAGTACGACGGCGTCAGTCTGATACACCATTTTCGATACTTCGCTCCACGTACTCGCATAACTATAAAGTACGTGATCAGGGCAACGACCTGCGCGAATACAGTCTCCTAATGTTTCGCCTTCGATCCACTCAAAGTCTGCATACCTCTCCTCAGGATCAAGTTTAATCAACCGCGGGGTCTCGGGTTGATTAAATTTGACTCGTAAGAGTTGAGCAACCTCGCCCGCCCTCTGAAAGGCGGCTTGGCGGCCAATTCGCCGCAATTTACGCACAAACTCCTGCTGGGAAGGCTGTTCTGGTTTGATACGATAAACATCTGACTGTTGACCACTGCTCAGGTAGTGAGCGTTTGCAGGTAGTAAGTCAGCGAAACTGGAATGGGGTGCGCTGCTTGGATTTAAAGTATGCTTCACGCGGTGATAAAGGTGCGCATAGATGAGATCCACTCTCCAGGAAGGACGATCCTCCCCAGTTGCGAAAAGCCATGACCTAATGACGGCTTTAAGCGCTTCCTCTTTCAAACGTGGTGTATTCCTTGGGGTAGCAGAAAGTAAAGGTAACGGCAAAATCGCCCCTCCCATGACAAGTGCAATCGCCATATAGAAAACGCCAGCTTGACTGAGTGACTTAGACCTCACGAGGCACTTACTACACTCACCCACTATAAAGTAAACTAAAAAACATTCTGTACTTCTAGAGATACTAAAAAGGTCCTCTCGGAGATATTCCTACTTGCCTTTAAGGTCCCGTTTGAGGTGTTTGTGTCTCTTTTATGCGCTCCTTGCGTAGCTCTTCCATTCGCTCCTTGCGTAGCTCTTCCGTTCGCTCCTTGCGTATCGTTTTCATTCGCTCTTTGCGCTTCACCTTGAAAGCCTCGCGTTCTGCTTTGTTATTTATAAGTACTGCTTTACAAGAAGGTGTAGCCAGCTCTTGCTTTTCGCTAAGACACTTCATTTTCCCACCGCCACCGGGCTTGATATCACCACAGAGTTTCTCAAGATCAGACTTACACTCGGTTTTGAAAGCTTCCCGGTTGTCTTTGAAATCTTTCTTAAATTCTTCCCTCAGCTCTTTACGCGCTTCTCTAATTTTCTCACGGCGCTCCTCTTTAGCCTCATTTACTTCTTCAGCCATCACAGGCAAAGCGGACAAACAAACCATCACAGCGACCACATATTTCATCATACATACTCCAAGTTTAATATACTAAGCCTCGCTCGTAAGAGCTGCTTTAACGTAGAGCCTACGCATTTCGGCGATCACGTCGATCTTGATCTCTTTAGGGCAAGCAGACTGACACTCTCCAATATTAGTACAATGCCCGAAGCCTTCTTTATCCATCTGCTCTACCATACGCTTTGATCTTAGATTCTGGAGTGGGAGTCCCTGCGGGAGCTTAGCTAAATGCGAGATCTTAGCCCCCGTAAAGAGTGAGGCCGATCCATTCGGACAGGCTGCTACACATGCCCCGCAGCCAATGCACGCAGCATAGTCCATCGCAAGTTCAGCATCTGGCTTAGAAACAAGCATAGAGTTCGCATCCGGATGAGGCCCTACTTTAGCCCCTGTATAACCCCCACTGGAAATAATTCTATCGAGCGCCGACCGGTCCACCATGAGATCGCGAATCACTGGAAACGCGCCTGCTCTCCATGGCTCAATCGTGATGGTCTCTCCAGATTTGAAGGACCTCATATAAACCTGACAGGTTGTAGCGCCGCGGACGGGACCGTGCGCTTGCCCGTTGACCACGCAAGAACACGTGCCGCAGATTCCTTCTCTGCAATCACTTTCGAACTCTACGGGTCGCTGTCCGCGTTTCGTAAGATCTTCATTGAGGAGATCTAACATTTCCAGAAACGACATATTCTCAGACGCCCCATCTAAAGTGTAGGTCTCAAACTTACCTTCAGAGTTTCTGTCTAACTGCCGCCAAACTTTCAGATTTACTTGCATCCTAGTGCCCTCAATATTTTTAAATTATCGCTATTTATAACTTCGTTGTGTCGGCTTTACGTTCTCAAAAACTAAATCTTCTTTATGTAAAACGCTTTTTGAGACATCGCCTTTAAACTCCCACGCACTGACGTGCGAAAACTTCTCGTCGTCACGCTTAGCCTCACCCTCGTCAGTCTGACTTTCTTCTCTGAAATGTCCGCCGCACGACTCTGCTCGCTCTAGCGCGTCCATCGCCATCAGCTCGCCTAGATCCAGCAGATCTTCAACCCGAAGTGCCACTTCGAGTGAGGTCGACCTGCTCTCGTCACCTGCGGTAACGAGCTGAACACCGCTATAAAACTCTTCTCGAAGGCTACGAATAGTTTGCATTGCTTTCTTAAGGCCTTTCTCGCTACGGCTCATCCCGACATAATCCCACATCGTCTTACCTAAGGACCGGTAGATCTCCATGACGGTTTTCTTCCCGCCCTTTTTTCCTAGTTCCATTACTTTAGAAATACGTTTTTTTACGCTGGCTAAGGCCTCTTTCGAAGCTTCATGAGTTTCATCTACGGGTTTAAATCCGCCTTTAGCTAAGTAGTCGCCCATCGTGTAGGGAATGACAAAATAACCATCCGCTAAGCCCTGCATCAGCGCAGATGCGCCTAAGCGATTGGCACCATGATCAGAAAAATTAGCTTCTCCTAAGACAAAAAGCCCTGGCACCGTGCTCATGAGACCATAATCTACCCACAAGCCGCCCATAGTATAATGAACCGCAGGAAAAATACGCATCGGCAACTGATAGGGATCCTCATTTGTGATCTCATGGTACATGTGAAAAAGGTTCCCATACTTCTCACGAATTACGCTTTCCCCCATGCGAGCAATCGCGTCTCTAAAATCCAAGTAAACCGCTAACCCAGAATCTCCGACCCCGCGCCCCTCGTCGCAGACTTCTTTAGCGTTTCTAGAGGCCACGTCGCGCGGAACTAAGTTCCCGAAGCTAGGATACTTACGCTCTAAGAAATAATCGCGGTCTGCTTCTGCGATTTCGTTAGGCGGTTTTTTTGCGTCTTCTTTGCGCTTTGGCACCCAAACCCTGCCATCGTTACGAAGCGATTCGCTCATAAGTGTGAGCTTACTCTGGTGATCCCCACTCACTGGAATGCAGGTCGGATGAATTTGTGTGAAACATGGATTTCCGAAAAAAGCCCCGCGCTTATGCGCACGCCACACAGCCGTGCAGTTACTTTGAAAAGCGTTTGTCGATAAGAAAAACACCCGCCCGTATCCACCCGTAGCAAGCACAACGGCGTCTGCAAAATGGGTCGATAACTCGCCAGTCAATACATCCCTTACGACTATTCCGCGCGCTTTGCCGTCCACAACAATCAGATCCAGCATCTCTTTACGCGTGTGGAGCTTCACTCCGCCCGAATCCACTTGCTTCATCATGGTCTGATAAGCGCCTAAGAGAAGCTGCTGACCTGTTTGTCCTCTGGCGTAAAACGTACGAGAGACCTGGGTTCCACCGAAACTTCGGTTCGAGAGTTCACCGCTGTACTCGCGCGCAAACGGCACTCCTGCCGCTACACTTTGATCAATAATGGCTGTTGAAACTTCTGCAAGCCTATATACATTGGCTTCTCTGGAGCGATAATCGCCTCCTTTGACGGTGTCGTAAAACAAACGATAAACGCTGTCGCCGTCGTTCATATAATTCTTAGCCGCGTTGATCCCACCTTGAGCTGCGATCGAGTGTGCTCTTCTTGGAGAATCATGAATGCAAAAAGTCTCCACCTGATAGCCAGCCTCTGAAAGAGACGCGCTTGCAGAAGAGCCTGCTAAACCGGTGCCCACCACAATCACGGTGTGCTTCCGTTTGTTCGCAGGATTCACAAGCTTCATTTCTGATTTATAGCGGCTCCACTTTTGCTCTACGGGGCCTGAGGGAATTTTAGCATCTAATTTTTTTTCTGACATTGATTAGTATCCTCTTCAAACTCGAACATTGAAACACTCCGCAACTAGCGCAGATAAATCACGATGGGAATCGCAAGAAACCCTACTGCAAGCAACAATCCTAAAGCGCCTAAAGCCGCATAGCGAAGCTTATCGCTTCCGGCTCGCTTAAACACACCTAAACTTTGAAACGCACTCCAGATGCCGTGTCTTAAGTGAAGCCCTAACATCGTCATCGCGATCACATAAGCCGCAACCACCCAAATATTTTTAAACTGCTCGACCACGTAGCGATTTAAATCTCTAGCGTTTTCGCCCGGCGCAAGTTGCACGACGTAACCTTCGGCTTCTGCGGGTCCGTACTTAAAATGAATGATGTGAAGCACGATAAATAGTAAGAGTGCTGTCCCAGAGATCGCCATTTTTGTACTCGCCACATTCCACTTGGAATAGCCTTTTTTGCTGGATTGCGAATCGTAGTTCACGCCCTTAGCTTTTTTCACAGAAAGCGCTAATTTCAAGCCTGTTGCGATATGAAGGAGGGCAATCGCAAGCAACCCAATTTCAGCGAGATACAAAAGTGGCCCTAAACTATGCAGCTTGTAAGCATACTGATTAAAGAGCATTCCCGACCGGTCGTAGAGAAATAAATTCCCCGCTAGGTGCATCACCACAAACCCCACGAGCGCTAGTCCCGAGATGGCCATAAATATTTTCTGAAAAATAGACGACTTAAGATATGAAGACTGCATAGGTGCGCTTAGGCTAACCTAGGCCGAGCGAAAAACAAATTATAAGGTGATAAAAAAATCGGAGCCCCTCACAAAATCCAAAGTTCAAAAACTAAAAGCACTTCGCCACTTAACCAGCCTGAAGTGCGCTCTCTTCTGAAACGTAATCTAGCGGCCACTTTGGGACCGAGCGTGAGAACGCGTAAGTGACCTGGTCTGATTCATCGATGTAGCAACACACAAAAGCAGATTGAGCCATTTGAGTCATGAGGTACGCGGGTGCACATGCCCCATAGAGCTGGATGAGCTGCTTTAGTTCAAGTGCATCAAGGGCGACCCCTAAGACCTGATCCGCTCGAAGCCTCAGGCTTGCGCTCATGTCAAGGGTAGGCTCACTTTCTAGCTCCAAAAAAGGTTGTTTCTGATTAGTAGTCAGAAAAGCAAGTCTCCAGCTTAACTGACTAAGGTGCCTTGCACACTCGGCGTGAAACTCGCCCCGTTGCTGCGACGCTCGTTCGTTTAAATGGGGCATGGATTCTGGGGCTAAATAAGAAAGCGTCTCCTCTAGCCTATGAGCGGAGCGCTTCAGTGTTTTTAACTCTGTCGCCATCGCACAAGTCCCTTTGAGGGAGTGGATCACACCCAAGTAGGCTCTTTGGTTTAGGCTTTGCAAAGAGCACAGGGTCGCTGTCGCGTGCAACCGCTCAAGGTCATTCCTAAGCTGACTTAGCATCTGTAGTGAGTGCTCCAAATCTCCGTTCACGAGGCGCGTATCGGAGCCCTCTTAGCAGAACTTTAATCCTAGTGCGGTTGTGGTTTAACCGATGTGGAAGAATCCTGCTTCAGATCTGGTTTGAAAGAGAGGTAGCGAACTTGGGGTTGCTGATTTTTGCTATCACTCGAGTTAGGGGAAACTGGATCGATAAAAACCGTGTTAAGTTTCCGACTAAACCTAATAGTGATGGCCTCTTCGTTTCCATTTTCAGCAAAACCATTGTTCGGCAAAGCCCCGAGTCCATAGCGGTAGGCGCGCAAACCTGACTTCGATCGAGCCTGATTCAGGTAAAACATTGACCTGAGATTTCTCGTAGACGCTCCAATCTGGGGTTCTGCTACGCTTGTGTCGGGTTGAATAGTGACTCCAGCTTCAGGGTGAAGAACAGCAACGTACCAGGACACTTCCTCTGTCGCATCTACTTCGGTCTTCGCGCCAGAGTTCTTGGGCACATTGAAGGTAAATTCGTAGACATCCGCGGTGTGAGGCGTTCCATTTTCCTCCGGTGGCATGAAGGACGTTTCATCGACGTACTTTACCCCAAAGCCCACAGTAGCGTGAGGAGTGGCAACTGAGCCTGAGACGATATTTAAGGTACCCTGGCCGCGCAGATAAAAAAGGTCGTCCAGATCCGTAGCCACTGAGACGGTATGTTCAGCCGAGAGGTCTTCTGGGTCATTCCAGCACGGGCAGCCACTCAAGCTAAGGGCTGATAAAACTGTGAAACATACTATGAAACATAGATGAAAATAATGAGATCCGCTTTTTTTCATAAGGGTGCGGACCATATATGAAATTCAAACGAAACGCTACGCTATAAATGAAAATCCTGGTGCGGTTGGTATTCCCCAACCCACTCCCTAAGCTCGGCTTTAACATCCGGTCCGTGAAGCTCAATATACGCAAAAGTACGCCTGAGCTGCTGCCCTAATCCGCTCCAATCAAGATTGATCATGCGAGTCCAAGTGCCCGTATTCACGTACTGCTTACCGTCTGCGTACAGCCTATCCATGGGCCGGTGGGTGTGACCAAGTACTAGGACCTGAAGGTCTTTTCGCTGGTCCAGAACTTCTCTGGCCTCGCGCTCAAGATCTCTAGAAAGCGTGGTTTCTTGCCTAACGAGTTCAAGAATGCGCCTTAAGGATTTAAAGAACCCTCCCCTAGAACCAAACACCCTCACCCTGCAGAAATAAGTGATCGTGACAAAAATAAACTTCACCGTAAACGTGAAATCCGTCACGAGCCCAAACATCACAAACAACTTAAAAGGCCTGACTTTATCGACAAGGGGACGAATCACTTTCAAGCGGTTAATGACTTTTAGTACATAAAGACTACCCCAAGGAAGCTTAAGCGATAGCTCGTCAGTTCTAGGGTCCGTTTCAAAAGGCGCTTCAAAATCCATCGCATTGCTTGCTTCAAATTGATTGCCGTGCCTCACTTCAAGGCCGTTTTCAAAGATCAGGCGGTCCCGGTCCGCAACCACTTCGACCTTGGGGCTTGGAAACTCACCACCAGGGTCCCAGGCCCGCGTAATACGCTCTCTTACTTTCGGAAAAAATAACTCTGCATCGTGGTTACCGACTAAGTAAGTCACTGTTTTGCCGGGTTTGGATGCAAATCTCCTGATGGCTTCCCAGACCTTGGTGTGAGCTTTCAGAATTATCTCCGTCTTTGTGAGCGCAAGCTCCTCAGTGATCACCTCTTCAAATTCGCCGTCGAGCGGGATGTTTAAATAATCTAAATAATCGCCGTTTAAAATAAGCTCGACCTCTACTGGTGACCCATCAGGGTGCGTAGCGTAGATGCCATTTGAAAAAAAATCAAAGAACGCAGCCATATCCTCGTCATGATGAAAGTCCTCATAGGGATTTAGCGCTCCCTCAAAGAACTTACCCCCGGATAAATGGCAATCGCTAATTATAATTTTATAGCATTTATGTGTAATGTCTTTCGTTACATCCATGGAGATTCGGTCGTCCTTAAGGGTTGATATCATGGTGATATCGTCATTTTAGGCAAGTGTCTTTAGGTGGAACTTACGCAAGTAACCATCCCGCTCATGGAACTAGAGTTTAAGATTGACAAAACATCATAAAACCAGCCATTTACCTACCCTATGGCAGATTTAACTAAGAAATGGCCCGATAACGTGGTTGGAAAATTCTATGTGGATGACCAGTGTATCGACTGCGACGCCTGTCGTGCAGAGGCCCCAGACTCATTTAAACGCAATGACGAGCACGGCTACTCTTTTGTGTTTAAGCAACCTACTAACGCTCAGGAGATGGAGCGCGCTCAAGCTGCCTTAGAGGCTTGTCCTGTTGAGGCGATCGGTAAGGCGGAGTGAGGGGAAGGGTTAGATCGGTTAGTAAAGCCTTCCGCCAGGAGCGCCCCTGATTGAACGCTCTGCTTGGTTTGCAGTATTGGGGTTTTGTTTAGACGCCACAAACGGGATTTCCTTACAGTATCCAGGATTCACTACTGAAAAGCCCTCAAGTGCGGCAATAGAGTTATGCATACTTTTTGCGGCGATTTGATCTAGCTGTGGTGTTGTCGTCGTGACTGTTGTGCCTTCAGTAGTGGTGGTCGTTTTCGTATTCAGAGCTGCCGCCAGTTGAGCTATCGCCTCAGCGGAGGATTTTGTGCCATCGCTGAATTTTTCTCTGACCTTTTCACAATCCTCTACTAGCTTTGAACTGCACCGCTCTTCGGCCTTGGGACCGAGCTCATCCAGTTCACCTAGAAGCGCTAACGTTTTTGCGTAAGCTTTAGCTTTTTCCGCTTTGCTTTCCCCGTCTTTCGTGGCTTTTGAATCCATCGCTTCTTCCAAGCCATCAAGATCAGGTCTTCCTGCTCCGATTTGGCTCATGTAGGTCCCTAGCATACCTTGACCTCCGCCCACTTCTCCTGCCTTAGGTTTAATGCCTTTTTTATAACCGATATTAGCAGCAAGCTTATTTGCCCAATCGCTCTCAAGTTGCTTTAGCATATTCAGAGCAGCAATCTGTTGAGCCGCTTTACTATCCACCTCTTTCTGATACGCGGTCGCTAGTCCCTTCATGTCTTGCTCGATTTTCTGAGTGGCAACCGCCAATACCTGTGAGTGGTTTCTTGCTTTATCACTACAGTCATCGAGCGATTCACATTTTATGATTCGATCCGGAGGGAGTTGCATACCTAGTGGATTCTGTGCGCTCGCATATGTTATTTTCTGCGCTAGCTTCGCGTTTTGTTCGTAAGACTGAGAGGCACAACTTAACCTCTCAGACATATTGGTTTGTTCGCACTTAGTCGCCTGAACTTTAGCCTCTCCAATCATCAGAACATTGAGCGCTTTATTGAGTTTTTTAGATGTTCGATTGGCAGCATCCTGTATTTTAGCTGCGAGTTGCCGTTTTTCTGCTTCTCTTCTCTTCGTGAAACCCTCAAGAATTCCCGAATAATTATCATTTAATGTTCTACGAGCCTCTCTTCGGCACTTGTCGACCGCATGAGTGTAGTGCTTCTCCATCTCTGGAGGGAGCATACTTGTAATGTTTTTAAGATTATCACCTAAATAGATATTATTTGAATTTCTAGTAGCATAGGTTGCCACAAACTTAGAGTAGTCGAAACCCTCGCTAACCCTACCCCTCTCAGAGACTGCGCTCACTTGCTCAAGCGTATCGTCTTTGTATATCTGAATCCCGCCTCCTGGTTTAAGCTCGGCACCGTTAAAGCCGGTTAAACTTTCAAAAGTCTGTTTATCCCCTGCAGCCTCGGCCCCCTGTCTCTTCCTAGCATCTTGATTTGCAGTCTGAGATGCCGCTCCAGTTTGTCTCATTGCTATGACATAAGCGTTCGGGGAGACGCTTATGTAGCTCTTACCCTTTTGAACCTTAAACCGATTATTAATCGATCTCGTATTCATACAGTCGGCGACTTTAGCTTCCACGAGGTTTGCTTTCGCCTTCTCTATTTGACCGGGTACTTCTTCTAGTTCCTTAATTTTTCCATTCACCGATTCAGCCGCATCGGCTGAGAATCCATTAGGGATACCATCTTCTCGCCCGGTTGAATCAGGCGCGTTTAGTTCCTCAGACAGAGTATCAAGATCTTTGATCTTCTGTTCTGTCTGTTTCGCTTGTAGCTCCATGTCCTCTTTTTGCCTAAGCATTGCAATGCTTTTGTCGGCGTAGATTTTATCGCCTGCTGCAGCGATCGCCTGGATTTGACCTGTTATTTTATCTGCGCATTGCCCGTAGATATTCGCGTTCTGTACTTCTTGTTTCACGTTGACATCGGGCTTATTTAAATCCTGGCACGCTTGGATTTCTTTTGAGAGGGCCTTATGACGAGCGTCTAATCTTTCAAATAGTGCTATGTTACACTCTTTAGCTTTATCTTGAAACTTTTCGACGCTCGCAGTGAGTGCATCCACATCACAGGAATTGGAAGAGCCTGGCTGTTTAGATCCGTATTTGAGCTTGAGCGCTTCCAGCGCCTGATTTCCAGCATTCACCACGCCACCAGCCTTGTTCTGAATCAACTCCGGACATTGGCTATAGATGAAGGCCATCAGAGGGTTTGAGCTTTGTCGGATATCGACTCCTGCTTGAATGAGACTCCCTACGCCTGTAGACTGTGCCCGAAGCTCAACCACCCCACTCATCTGGCACACCAGACTGAGCACTAAGATTCTTGTGTAAAGCGCAGGCGAAAATAGCACGCACTTAAATGCGAGAAGGCATCGATACAAGGATAGAAACAAACGACCCATAGTGAATTACCCCTACTCCTTACTATAGAGAAGGTTTCGTAAAACAGAAGGGTGTCAGATTTGACCTAGTCTCGCTAAGCTCGCTCAGCGGTTATTTCAACGATCGCACGGGATATATCGCTTGCCTGAGGCACGCTTGCTGCCTCTAGCGGGTCAGCAAGCCCAATGCCAGGGACGAAAGCACCTGCCAATAATCTAGGTCTTGCTTCCAATTCATAGAAGAATTCTTCAATCGCTCTTCTATATAAATGCTCGCCAAAATTGGTCACCTCTGTGTCCTCATTCACAAAAATAACCCGTTTTGTCTTACGAATAGAGCCTGAGACCGTAGCCCAATCATAAGGCCATAGCGTTCTTAGATCGATCACTTCTACTTCGATCCCGTGATCTCTTCTCACTTCATCGGCCACTTGGTTTGAAATCAGCACGTGGCGACCATAGGTCACGACCGTAACATGGGAGCCTGAGCGCGTGATTTTAGCCTGTGAAAATGGGATCGAAGCATCAATAAGGTTTGGCCATTTTGGCTTCCACTTTGAGCGATCACCTAAGGGGGCATCAATGCGCTCACGAAGTTCCTTCTTTCCTTCCGGCGTAAGAGGCGGCTCTCCTGGAATCTGCTCTTCCCCTTCGACTCGAAGTAATGCCTTAGGTTTAAGAAACATCGTAGGATTAGGGTCTTTCATACACGATAACAGAAGACCATAAGCATCAAGGGGGGTCGATGGCATCACGATTTTCCATCCGGGAATGTGGGTCATCATCGCATCAAACGAGTGAGAGTGATAAATCGAACCACGGATTCCAGCTCCCACCGGAGTCATGATCGTCACGCCGCAATTCCAGTCGCCGTTAGAGGTCCAGGTCATCATGCCGCCCAGTTTAAGTAGGTCGATCGTGTTATAAATATAATCACAGAACTGAATCTCAGCGACGGCCCTCACGCCTGAAAGCCCAAGTCCAATCGCAGCGCCCACAATTCCTCGCTCATCGAGCGGAGAGTTCCATGCGCACTCAATTCCCTGAGAAGCGGTAAAAACGCCCCCAAGTGGTGGGCCTACGTCTTCACCGAAAACGTGCTCTAAGCCCAGGTTTTTTTCGCCGTAATGTAAAGCCATTCGAATGGCCTGTGCCATGTTTGCCATTAGAAGTACTTCCCTTTCTGCTGCCAATAAGTGTTGTCGTAAATAGTCGAAGGATCGGGCATTGGCTCAACTTTGACTTGTTTTGCCATTTCTAAGAACTCTGCCGTATAATTCTCACGCGTCTCTTTGGCTTCTTTCTCTGAAAGAACGCCTGCCTCAATTAACTGCGCCTCAAACTTAGCTAAACAGTCCTCTTCATGAGCCACAAAATTAGCTCCAGAAGCAGAGCTGTGGCCATAGAGACGGGACACTTTTACCTCAAGAAAATAAGGTTTTCTCTCTGTTCTCACGTAATCGAGTGCTTCTTTAACAGCGTAATAACTTTCTTCTACATCGTTGCCGTTGATGATGCGGTTTTTGATTCCAAAAGGAGCCGCGCGATCTGCGATATTTTTCTCCCCGTGTTGGGTCGCCGCAGGAGTGGAAATCCCAAACGAATTATTCGCCGCGATCATAAGGATCGGTAGCGGCAATGCGGGACGCGAAGACCATACGAGACAGGAGGCAAACTCACCTTCCGCAGTTCCTGCATCTCCACCATTTACAATGGTAATACCTGTGCAATTCTTCCTCGTTTGTGCAATTCCAGTTCCAATCGCGGTCGCATATTGCGTCTCAATAGTAGAAGTGATGGGGAGCACGTTCCACTTCTTGATCGAGGCATGGTTCGCAAAATTCCTTCCGCCTGAGAACGGATCCGATGCCACGTTCTTCATCTGGCGAATAAACCCGATCGGCTCAGCACCCATCGCAGTTAAAATCCCACCCGCTCTATAATGAAGATGTAAATAATCGTAGTCTAAGCCTTCGCCTTTTTTCAGCTGAAGCCCTAGGGGAATAGCAAATGCCTCTTCACCTGGACCCCCAATCCAGAAGTAGCCATCACTCTGTTTATACATTCGAATGAGGCGTTCTTCTAGAACACGAGATTTTACCATGTGGTTGAAGATCAGTTTCAGCTTGGCTTCTGGAAGCGTAAACTTAACTTTTGCAGCGGTCGATTTGGCCACGGCGCGAGTCCTTTCTAGGTGAGAGTTAATTTGAGTTTGCGACAATGAATCAGTTAGTTATTTTTTTCCACGCAAAAAACGACCTGCGTCATCGGTCACGGTAGCAATAGCGAATTTATCCGCCCCTGCGGCCCTGGCCATATCCATAACACCCATAACAGAACCCAAAAAAGCCTCTCTATCGCCTTCTAAGATCACCAATCTAGAGGTCGTTTTTGTAAAAGCCTGCTTAAGCGCAGGGGTTAAGGCCTCAAGGCCACCGGCTTCGGTTAAACTCTGGCCGTTGATTTTTAGCCTCCCATTTGGGAGCAGAGTTACAATCACGCCCTCAGGTTGCGAGCTTTGCGCTTGTTGAGATGCACTCGGGAGCTGCACATCCACACCCGACTGGGTCATCACGGAACTCGTCACCATAAAAATAATCAGAAGCACCAAGAAGATATCTGTAAGCGGAGTGATGTTAATCTCAGCCACAATAGGGGGCGCTTCGTCCTCGTAAGAACCTCCGCCACTGGATCCTGGGCCTTGTGATGAGGGCATCTGACTAAATGCCATATACTTTAAGTGAGCCCCTGGCCTGATTTTTGTGTATCAAAATCACCCAATCCTTGAATGCGTTTAGACAGCTGCTCGCACATTTCATCGGTCTGAATACGCACCAGTAAGACTGCTTTTGTCACGTGAGCTTGAAAAGCATTAAAAGCCATAACCGCTACCACAGCAACCACAATACCCGCAGCCGTCGCTATAAGCGCTTCAGAAATTCCAGCCGCAACCACGGTAAAACCGCCCGCACCTTTTTTAGCCATCTCGCCGAAAGCGCCTAAAATCCCTACAACCGTCCCTGCGAGTCCAATAAACGGGGCCGCACTCGCAATAGTTCCTAGAACCCAGAGAAATTTTCTTAGGTCTTGATTCACAAGCGCCCGCCTACGCTCTACAGCCTCTCTCCAGTGTTCTTTAATGACAGAATCGCTAGAAGTAAGCCTATCCATAGCGGTCTTTAAAAGTTGCGCCGTGGGCAGTTCAGCTTCCCGTCTTAAGAGTTCTAAAATCTGACTGCGGTCTTGCCTTAGAAGTGCGTTCATCACTTCTAAGTGAAAGGTCTCCATGACTTTTGAGATTCGTTTAAAAAAAAGCGTTCTCTCGACAATGACAAATACCCCTACTAAAGAGCACGCAAAAAGCGGCCACATCGTAAAGCCGCCCTGTAGGATCATTCCGAGAAAACTTTCATTCGTTTGCAACATGACGATTGCCACCCTAAAGGTCCCGCTCTTATGTTGTCAAACCGTGAAACACCTTCTTCCGCGATTAACCAAACTCTTCCTCACTCCACCACTACTATCCGCTCTCATTCTCCTGCTAGGACTCAGTTGCACCGAGCGAAGCAGGCCCGAGCTTTCATTAGGTAAACCCGCGTTTAAAAACTTCGATCCAGAGTTTGTCGAGAAACTCACCTGGTCTAGTTTACAAACAGGTACGAATCCTTTTGACCTAGAGCTTACGAAAACATCTCCAGACAAATGGGAGTTTTCAAAATCACCCACCCTCATTTTGGACCGCGAAGCCAATCACAATTTTATAAAGCACTGGCTAGAGACGCTTAAAACCCTCACCCCAAGGCAGTACGTGGAAGCCTCAGAACAGTCCCGAGTTGGGTTAGACCCCCCGGAGAGTGTGTTTCACTTTTTTAATCCCAAGTATGAAATGTCTATTTATCTAGGTGAAAAAACAAAACTCCCAGGTGCAAACAGCTTACAAGGACGATTTGCCGCATTCCAAGATCCTAAAGACAAACCCGTACTCGTCAAAGTGGACGGAGCTTTCCTACGCATGTTGGACCTGATCCAAGATTGGTCGAAGCTCAGGCGCGCAAAGGTGTTTGCTAGAGACTTAGATGACGTGGATGCTTTTGACTTTGGTGGGGGTCTAATGATCGAGCGAAACGGCGTGCAGTGGCAGATCCAAGGGCAGAAGCCTATGAAAGAAGAGCCACTTCACGGGTTATTCACCAAACTTTTTAACCAACAGATTAGAAATCACATCGACTCTAAAGACCTAAGTCAGGAGCTAGAGGACTTGTGTAAAGATCCTAAGAGCACCCAGTCGATTGCGATGGAGTACTTGGATCAGAAGAAAGAGAAGGTCATTTTCTGCACAAAAGCTTTTACTGTTCCTGCGATACCGAAGGATTCCGCAAAACAACTACCCTCCCCCACGTTATACGCGCGCTCAAGCGATAAATCCACTTACTGGGAGGTGTACCCAGAAGCACTGCAGACCTTAGAGAGCATAAAAAACACTATAAATACCGCTTCAGCCAAGCGTCGTTGATCTCGGTTAGGTCCCAGACCGAAGAGTGATGAGGAGCTTCGGGCGCTTTCTTCGAGTCACGCGTTGATACCACCATGCAAGCGTGCATGCCCGCTCTCTCCGCAGCCAACCTTCCCGCATCACTGTCTTCGAAAACCATGATCTCGTGAGGCGAAGTCTGTAGCAGTGAGGCAGCCATGAGAAACCCTTTAGGACTTGGCTTACTCTCCCCGTAATCCTCCACCCCAAGAATGGCTTGAAACTTAGAGGAAACCCCAAGCGCGTTTAACACGAATTGAATATCGTCTTTAAAAGAACCTGATACGAGAGCTAATGGAAATCGTTGGGCTAGAAAATGAATGGACTCTACTGCCCCGGGCACCACCACAAGGTGCTCCCTGATTTTCCTCTGATAGAGTTTGACGACCTCTTTCATGATGACATCGTTAGAGACTTTAAGGTCGCCGTGTCTTGATTTTAATCTTTCTAGCGCACTTTGCCATGTCGTACCCACAATGGCGCTCGTATCCTCTTCAGTCAAAGTGACTGCGAAGCCTTGGTAAACCTCGATGAGAGCCTCTCTAGCTTGTCCTTCGGTGTCGACAAGAGTGCCATCCATATCGAAGATAAATGCGGAAAGTCGGCCTTTTTTTTGTTCTTTCATAAAAATTTTCCTGTATTAAGGCATTGCACTTAGGCAATAACCTAACTAGACAAAAACAAACAGGAGGGATTGATATCCTTATGGCTAAGAAAAAAACCAAGTTTCATTTCGTAAACGAGATCGCTGAATCACTACCAAAGATCGCTACCGTTAGTAGATCTGGGGAAGTAAAATTCAAAAGATCAGATGTTCGTCAGCTTTTAGAAAATACTTTCTTATCAGCTGCCAAAGCAGCATCTGGTGGTGAAAGAGCTAAATTCCCAGTCATTGGGACTTTAGTACGCCGTGAAGTTAAAGCTCGTAAAGCTGCAATGGGCAAAAACCCATTCACTGGCGAGCCCATGCAAATTAAGGCAAGAGCAGCGAGCAAGAAACCTCGTTGGTCTTTCCCAAAGACTCTAAAAGAAACTTTCGCTAACAAGAAAAATTGGTAGTCGTTTAGTTTGACTCTTTAAGCCCTCAAGAACCCTTGTGGTTTTTGAGGGCTTTTTTTTTGCCCGCACTTCAGTCATAAGTGCCTGCATGACAACTCTTGTAAATACGTTAGGCCTCATCCCCAGTGCTTGGTACTCGTTCACACACGATGGACAAACTGGCTTTGGCTTTTCGACTAGCGAAGATAAAGAACATGTATACGTCGTAGGACAAGAGGTGGGATACCACCGTTATCAGTTACTTAACTATCTAAACTCGCTACCTGATGCGAAAGCTCTCGGTGAATCAGGACATCACGCTGGCACTAAGGTTTCACTCTCCGATGTGACCTTACTTGCCCCAATACCTAGACCCACCTCCTTTAGAGACGGATACGCCTTTAGGCAGCACGTCGAGAGTGCCAGAAAAAACCGCGGTCTCCCCATGATTCCTGAATACGACGAGTTTCCAGTGTTCTATTTTGGCAACGCTAACGGGATCACAGGGCCAGGGGTGGTTGAAGTCCAACCCGCTCAGCAACAAGAACTGGATTTCGAGTTAGAAATCGCAATCGTCATCGGCAAAAAAGGTAAAAATATTCCAATAGACAAAGCCCATGAGCACATCGCAGGAATCACTATTTTAAATGATTGGTCCGCGCGCGCGCTCCAGATGCAAGAAATGAAATTAAGCCTAGGTCCTGCCAAAGGAAAAGACTTCGCAACCTCTATTGGACCAAGTCTGGTGCCCATGCAGGCTTTAGCGAGTCAGATAAAATTATCCGAAAAGGGTATTGAGTTCACAGCTACGATGGAGACGCTTTTAAATAACGAAAGTGTATCTAAAGGTAATGCCCGTAGCATGACCTACACGTTTTCAGAAATCATTGAGCGCGCCTCTGATAGCGTTTGGTTAGAGGCTGGGGATGTCATTGGCTCGGGCACTGTGGGAACAGGATGCTTCTTAGAGCTAAATACCTACCCTGGGGCTAACAAACGTTGGCTGAAAGACGGAGATATCGTTTCAATGAAGGTAGAGGGGCTGGGTGAGCTTACGCACAAAATTCGATTCTTAGAAAAACGCTACGAGAAGTAATTTGTGCAGTTACCTGTGCCCGAAGCTTTAGGCCTACAAGATCTCGTTTTCGCTATAAAAAACTCTCGCGCCTCACCTGAACTCTGGATTTGTTCTGCAAATCTCGCCCTCTCTCCGCTATCAAGAGAGTTGTTAGAAGTTACCGCCTCGCGCCAGATACCTATGCTCATCGACCCAAGCGCCCAGGATCCACGCTTACTTTCCTACAAGGCTGAGTACTTTGGCTTTGCTTTCGTCGATATGACTGCGATCACGGGGTACTATCTTAAATGGTCTGAAAACGACGACTTAAGACTAGCGCATTCGTTAGAAAAATTTCTTAAAAAGTCAGCTCACCTCTGGTGGCTCAGTCAGAATAGAGAGACCACGGCAGACGTCATCATGCTTAAACAATGCGGGTTTAAAAAGATAACTGCTTACGAACGTGGGGCCGGACCTACCCCCTTACATTTACTGCTGTTAGAGCGCATCTAAATCCTACCTACCAGCCAATCGATCTAACTCAAGAATCAGAGCAGGTGCAGTCTTCTTTCCGAATCGGTCAAACGCAAATGGATCGTGGTTCCCCTGTTCAAACCGCAAGTGCTTAAGCGTGCTCGAATATACTTGTGCGCTCTGGTTCCAGAAATCCACCTCGCGAGGCAGCACCTGCTCTTTGTCTCTGACCCCCGTGTATACTACTGTTTCTTTAGGCTTTGTCCCACCACTCAAGTAGCTAGCTTCTCCCACGTATTCGATCAACGATCCCTGATAATGGTGCAACTGAAACATCCAGTCTTCTATGTCGCTATTTATCTGAATGTTTTTAGCGACTGCATATTGTTTTAAAGATCTTTGATTCTGGGAGATCATGCTGTCTTCCTTTCTCAAGTTTCCAGGAACCATAGGCGAAACAAGCAGAGCAGCATCATACGCTTTACTCTCTGCCGCAATAATTCCAGAACCTGATCTGAGTGCTAAGATGATTTTTTTTCTAGCGCCGTACTTCTTACGAACAGATCCAATCAAGTGATCCATCCATGCTCCCAGTTGCTGCCTCGTTGTTACGGTATCTAGTTTCTGTTTAGTAAATCCCATTCCCGGGATATCAATAGCAAGCACTGGGAGAGGGCGAAACTTACTATGAGAACCACGTAGTTCAGCAATCGATGCCATTAACGAATTCTCTAACCACCCTTTGGATTTATAATCCGGCACCGCTTGGGCCATCGTAATTAGATTCAACATACTGGTCGCGCGACTAAACACTGCACCAAAGCCGCTTACGGCTATCACTATGGACAGAGAGTTTTTTAGTAACTCTGCATCTTTGGGTCCAAATGCCATCACTCCGTCTAAACCCACAGGATCAAGCTCTGACAAATCATAGGGCTTTATGAGGTCCGTATAAGGCACACCTAGCGACTTTCCAGTCTCAGGATGAATCGTGCTCTCTTGAAAACGATGAAGCGCGTTTTCAAGCTCCATCAAGCGAGCAGACGGAGTCTCTAGAGCGTGAATGCAAGCGTGATCAGGCCAAACCTGCGCCGCAGCGCCTTGCACAGACTGAAAAATTAACGATAATAAAAGAAATCCCCACCCACAGAATACACGACCCACCATGTTCGGCTGCGTATCGCGTTTAGGAATCTTTTGCAACTCACGGACTTAGGGTTTTATACAAAAATTTCTAACTTACTGACCTAAAATATACGCAAACATGAGCGGTGCCACAATCGTCGCATCGCTCTCTACAATGTAACTAGGCGTCTCGGGCGATAGCTTACCCCAGGTAATTTTTTCGTTTGGAACCGCTCCAGAGTAAGACCCATAGCTCGTTGTGGAGTCTGAGATCTGACAGAAATATCCCCAAAGCCTGATGTCATCTTTCTCAAGATCTTGTCTGATCATCGGAACAACACAGATCGGAAAATCCCCAGCGATCCCACCTCCGATTTGAAAAAATCCAATCGATGTGGTCTGACTGGTCGACAGGTACCACTCAGCAAGCGAGGTCATATATTCTATGCCTGATTTCACGGTATGAACGTTTTTTACAAAACCTTTGTAAACATAGGAAGCGTACATATTTCCGAGCGTGGAGTCTTCCCATCCTGGGACTACCATGGGGAGATTTTTCTCAGCAGCCGCTAGTAGCCAACTATCCTTAGGGTCAATCTGATAGTACTGCTTGAAGTTTCCTTTTAAGAGTGCCTTATAGAAATACTCGTGTGGAAAATAACGCTTTCCTTTACCCTCTGCCTCCATCCATTCGTCTTCCATGATTTTCCAAATTCGCTTCATCGCCTCGTCTTCTGGAATACACGTATCGGTGACCCGGTTTAGTCCTTGGTCGTATAGTTCAGCCTCTTGACCGCGAGTGAGTTCTCGGTAGTTAGGAATTCTTTTGTAGTGATTGTGGGCAACAAGGTTATACACATCTTCTTCTAAGTTTGCGCCCGTGCAGGAAATGGCGTGTACTTTGCCCTCTCTGATCATCTGGGCCAGAGAAATGCCTAGCTCAGCAGTACTCATGGCGCCTGCCAAAGTAACCATCATTTTGCCGCCTTGATCGAGATGCTTTCGATACCCCTCAGCCGCATCGATCAGGGCTGCCGCATTGAAATGACGGTAATTGTGCTTGAGAAACTCTGAAATCGGTCCGCGTGCTTTTGTCATAAAAATCGTTTACACATTCGTGCCACTCATTGACAAGTACGGACTTACGGGAGTAGCCCATAAAACTTATGCTTCAATCTATTTCACCTTGGTCAGGCGAACTATGGCGCGAATATCCGCTTGAGACGAAGGAATCGCTCGAGCAGAAAATATCCAAATCTTTCGCCACGTCTCGCGACGGATGGGCAGCCCCCACGTCATGGCAGCTTAGGTTTGAAGCCATGAAGAATCTTGCCGTTCTGCTAGATAAACAACAAGACGACCTAGCATTATTAGCAGCGATGGAAATGGGTAAACCCATCTCACAGGGTAGAGCTGAAGTAAGAAAGTGCGCAGTTGCAGTTAGAACCTATCAGAAACTGCTAACACTTTTGATGTCTAGCTACCCGAGATCCTATCACTCATTAGAGGGTATGGATCCTAATATTAGTGCTGAAGTAGCAATGAGACCACTGGGGCCCATCTTACTTATCATGCCATGGAACTTTCCGTTCTGGCAGGTCGTGAGGGCTGCTGCTGCGCAGATCGCAGTAGGTAATCCTATTCTTCTGAAACACGCCTCGAACACTCCACAAGCAGCTCAGGCGTTAGAGCGAATCTTTAGATCCATAGGACTGCCTCCTGAAGCTTTTCAACCCATTTATCTAAGAGGCGCAGAAGTTTCAGAGGTGATCAAAGACGTCAGAGTAAAGGGCGTCATCTTCACCGGCAGCTCCGGCGTCGGAGTAGAAGTTGCTACCCAGTGCGCGTTTGCCATGAAAAAATGCGTGCTAGAACTTGGGGGAGCGGATCCTTTTGTTGTGACAAAATCCTCCGATCTAAACTTAGCGCTTGAGACGGCGCTAGCGTCAAGACTTCTCAATAGTGGTCAATCTTGCCTCAACGCAAAAAGATTTTTCATCCACGAGTCTCGCTATGATGAGTTTAAGCGCGGCCTTGTTCGTAAGCTCACTGAGATCCGACCGTCTGATCCAAGAGAAGACTCCTGTACCTTAGGGCCTCTTGCAACTAAGCAAGCTAAACAAGATGCAGAAGACTTTCTGCGTAGGAGTTTAGAGAGCGGAGTTCAAGTGACAAGACCTAGTCCAGACAAGAGCTTTCTGGAACATCCGACCGCTTTCCTACCCGTAATCTTTGAAAATCAGTCCCTGATGCTTGCGCGCGAGGAGACGTTTGCACCTATTTTTACACTATCTAAATTTAACAACATTGAAGATGTTCTAAGCGAGCTTGAGAAAAGCCCGTACGCTCTGGGCGCTACCCTGTTTTCTAGGGACGCACAGGAAATGAATCATTTTAAAGAAAACCACGCATCCGGACTCCTCTCTCTAAACTGTCAATCGGCATCGCACCCCGAACTTCCAGTGGGGGGTTTGAAATCAAGCGGGATCGGAAAAGAATGCGGGCTAGAAGGTATGAGCGAGTTTCTTAGAATCACTTCCACTCTCACCCGGCATGCCTAGTCTCTTAGAGCTTCAGAATCAAATTGCTACTTGTAAGCGTTGCCCAAGGCTACGAACACACTGTGAACAGGTTGCACGGGAAAAGCGCCCTCAGTACGCTAGCGACTCCTATTTCGGCAAACCTGTCGCAGGATTTGGGGATCCTGATGCTTGGCTTTGGATTATAGGCCTAGCTCCCGCCGCTCACGGAGCGAATCGGACGGGGCGAGTTTTCACAGGAGATAAATCGGGTGAGTGGCTTTATAGAGAACTCTTTGAGTTTGGATTCTCTAACGCCGTAGCTTCTGTCTCAGCCTTAGACGGGCTCTTCCTAAAGGGAGCGTATGTTTCGTGTATGGTGAGGTGTGCCCCTCCTGCAAATAAACCTACTCGAGATGAGATTCTAAATTGTAGGTCCTATCTCGAAACTGAAGCGATGCAGCTAGAAAATAAAAAAGTCATTCTCTCCCTAGGAGCAATCGCCTCTCGCGCTACACAGGAAGTTCTACGATCAGAGAAACCTCTGCAGAAATTCAAACACGCTCACACCGTTCAAACAAACTCCATCCACCAGGTGATGTCTTATCACCCTTCGCAGCAGAACACTTTTACGGGAGTGCTCACGAGAGAAATGTTTCAAGAGGTTTTTAAACTCTGCCTGAGTCTCAAAAACTCTTAAGCGGCCAGCTGTGTAGCTGAATCATGAGAGTCTTGTACTTCTTTAGAGATACCAGTCACTGTGGCCGCAGGTTGCGCTTCCTCACCCTTAGTCATCCCACCACGAATGGTAATATTGAGTTTGTTAATGAGCGACTGTAGGTACTCGGCTTGAGACTTGAGTTGCTCGGAGGCGGCTGCAGACGAATGCGATACATTTAAATTCATCTGTGTCGCCTGATCAATCTGATTCATAGCCTTACTGACCTCAGTTACACCGATGGACTGCTCCTGACACGCTGTCGCAATCTCGGTCACCATCGCATCTAATTGTTTAGCGCCATCAAGTATTTGATTAAGGGCCTCACCACACTTTCTTCCGATAGTAATACCCTGGTCCACACGCTTGGCGTTTTCTCTAGCCTGTTGTTCAGTATTAGCTTTAGAAGAGTCTACGATCCCTTTGACCATCTGAACACTACTCGCAAGTAACTCTGAGATTTCTTTCGCAGACTTACCGCTCATGGCAGCAAGGTTCCCCACTTCTTCCGCAACCACTGCGAAGCCTTTTCCTGCTTCTCCAGCCCGAGCCGCTTCTACAGAAGCGTTGAACGAGAGTAATTTCGTCTGAAACACAATATCATTAATGACTTTAGTTTTAGATTCAATCTCACCAATGACGTTTACAATTTTCGTAATTTCTTGGTTACTGGCAGTCACCGTGCTCATCAGGTTCTCTGTACTTTTCTGAATCCCTTCGATCTCAGTGATCAAGGAATCGACCAGCTCTTTACCACCTTCGGCGATTGTTACACTTGAAACCGCCGACTCTTTCGACTGTTTCGCATTGTCTGCATTCTTTGTAATCATCGCACTGATTTCTTCCACAGCACTGACGGTTTCCTGAAGCGCGGCAGCCTGCTCGTTTGATCCAGAAGAAAGCGCGGTCACATTACTTGCAACCTGCTGAGACGCTCCAGCCACTTGCTTGGAGCTAGAATCTAACTGGCCTGCAAGAATATTGAGTTCCTTTGTGATCACTCTTGAGATGATGAATCCAAGGAAAACAGCTAGAAAAAAGCTGAATGCAGATCCTACGATTCTAAATACGTTGTTCTTTGCGCCCGCAACTCCCGCTGCCGTAGTCAGCGCTTTAACTTCGGTGGATTGCAGTGCAATTAAATTTGCGATCGCTGTTTCTACCTTCTCAGCTTTTACGGGACACACTTCGCGCACAAGTTCTGCGACCTTTTCAATCTTCTGTAAATCATGGGCTTCTGATAAAGCAATCAGTTCGCCTCCGAAGGCAAGAAATTCCTGAGAGTATTTCTCGAATTCGTCAAAGAGTTTTTGTTCTTCAGCAGTTTCTATACTTTTCGCGTACTGCGCTTTAGCGTCCTGAAAAACCCCTACCGCTTTTTTTGTTTGCTCCACATAGCGATCCACACTCTCGAAGCTCATTCCCCGGACAGGCACTGTTCTAATCTCGAGCCTTATCCCACGGAATTTAAATACTAACTCGCCAAGCTCCTTCGACTTAGGAAGCTTCACGTTTGCGATCTTTGAATTCATCTCATTCAGTGGCTTCACTCTGTAGTAAAGAACCACACTTAAAACTGACGGAAGGGACCCAAGCAGTACGCCCATGGCTAGTATCTTAGCGGATAAACTTAGGCGATTTTTCATTCCAAATTCTCTCTCTTTCAGAAACAAAGTTAGCCCTTTTTAAAAGGCACTGTTTTTAAACTTATTCGGTTTATATGCAAGCTATAAGCGTTATCGGTGAGACTGTCCTGTTTCTTAAGGAGTATTTTTATGGCGAACCTGCAAAATGGCGCTTTAGTTCACTCCGGCGGATGATAACCCCTTGGCATCGACTTTATGTTTCTACGACTAAGCGAAGCTAGTATACCAATGATACGCGATCGATCCGCCTCAAACTCCCATGGCTCAGACACCCACCAAGAAATAAATTCTCCCGTAGAAATAAACCGACGAATTTGGGACCAAAATCGCGAACTGACACCCTCATCACCCTCTACAAGCCTCGGGTCACTCCCTGGCTCATAGCCCTTTGCTAGTAGCCAAGTAAAAATCGCCTCTAACTGAGACCGCTCTTCGGAGGCATCTGGCACCTTAATTCCTAGGGTTTCCCCCAACTCCTTCGCAAAAACCCGAAACGCTAACCTAGATTCCTTAAAGCTAATGGTCTGAGACTGATCCTGATCGAATCTTAAATAAATAGTTTCAATGTAGTTATAGAGCATCATCAGAGAATTGATATCAGAAGCCTCGATCCACCTTGTCTGATGATATCCATACCTTCTTGATGCCCACTGCAAGTTCTTAAGCACTGCCTCTAGAGTGCGCTTAGGAAGTTTATCTAAGTAGCGAAACAAATATTCGTGGTTGGCACGAATGAATTCAGTCGTGGGATGCGAGGTACGCCCGAACAGGTAAGAACGAGCACAGATCGGCTCTAAAAAAGGCTTACCGAGTAAGTCGCGACCTTTTGTCGCACAAAGCTTAGAGAGGGCATTGTAAGCCCGAGTTGCTGATATTCCAGCAGACGCAACATAGCCCATTAGGGCAATGCCCTCACTAGGCTGCAAAAAAGCATCCCCATTTGCAGCAAGCGTAAAAAGATTCGCTTCTCTAAATCTAAGAGCTGCCTCGACTACAGGCACATTGACGTTATCCACGAACTGCGCCGCTTTCAGTATCGGCCACACTTCACGCACAAACACTTCAAACCCCACTAGCGTAGGATATCGATCTCTCCCTCGGTAAGCGCGAATAATGGGTGTCATCGCGTGGGTGTAAAAAACCCGCTCACTGAAAGCACGCTCCAAATCAGCTAAGGTATGCTGCGAAGTCGAACTAAACCCTAAAACGAAAGGATCCTTACTCACTAAGTGCGACTCTTGTAAACGAGTCATTAAGTCCAAAACCGTTGCTTCTTCTGACCTGTTCTCCTTGCGGGCTCTTGAGAGTTCTACTGCGAGTTCATCTAGACATCGCTTTTTATCAAGTAACCTAAATGGCCAGGTGACCAGCTTTTGTTCTGCGTTCCATCCGTTTAGAATTTCTCTAAGTTTCAAAACATTGCCTGTAGTGAATCCCCTCGGTTCTCTCACGTCTCCAGAAGATAGAAATCTACTGGAAGCAAACTTGAGTACCGACTGCACAAAATCTTTAGATCCATACGAGGTCTCTAAAAATTCTCTGGTGAATTCTGAGCCCGTGTACCATTTCACAAACTCACTGTGAGGAAGAAAACCAGACCAATAGAAGAGGCGCTTTTCAAAAAAATCCGTGAGTTTGAGCGAGAAAGACATGAGCTTCTCACGCGCGCTATCTTCAAAAAAACCCTGTTTGCTTGAGTGAAAATCCTGAAAACTAAACCAAATCTCAAGCAGTGTCTGAGCTTCAGCAATAATTTCCTTCCAGTCTTTGATTTTGAACGTGCGGTCTAAAGGGCTCGCAAATAGAAAGTGCCTCAGATCAAGTACTAATGTTCTGATGGAGTCGAGCGATTTTGCTGTATTGTTGTCACGCTTCGCCGTGATTCCTGCGACTTCCTGGTAGAGGTAGACGAGTCGCTCCGGCTCGTAGGTCGTTTGTTCATCTGCGTTCAAATTCTGCAGTAGTCCCTGGAGAATACCTATCCATAGGTCCCGCCGCTCCTGATAAGGGTGTCCTTTATAATTTTCATCAAAGAAAAAAGCCCTCTCTATCGGCATATAGCCTACCAAAGCGCGAGCACTTCTCCCAATCCACCTGACAAGCTGTTTTGTTTTTTGAATTTCGTCTCGCGTGATTCTGCTTGTACTTCCTCCGATGGCCGCTCTTTTCAAAAAAAAGAACTCAGAAAGAAGCCCAAAGCTGATAGAAACTTTTTTGAGAAAATACGTTTCAATAAAATATTTTAGTTCCGTTGAGGAGTAGTCCTCATTCATAGATCCTTTGGTGGAACTCAAAAAAGCATCTAGACTTTCAAGCACAGCATTCTCTAAAGTTAAAATTTCTTCCGCAGTAGCTTGCCCCTGAATAAACCGATCTGCTGTCTCACCCGCTCGGTCAAACGCCTCCAGAGAGACACTCGATGGCTCCATCCCCTTTAATGGCAGCGGTGCTTCGCGAATACTACAGCCAGAAAAAAGTGCGGCTATCGATGCAACAAGGCCTGTTTTTTGTATGAAGCGCTTAAAAAGCAAATCGCACCCCCCCTTGAAAGCGATCATTACTTCGGTAACGCCCTATAAAATCGTCACTTCCACCCAAGTCACCTCCATTAAACCGTGTAAGAAAATCAGCGCTGACGAATACTTGGCCGCGTGAGAGTATGTTACGCTCAACGCGCCAACTTAAAATAGTGCCAGGGTTTACCAGATCTCCTCGCACTCTCACTACCCCCCGAAAGGATTGAAACGCTCTTCCAGAGTCGATACCTACCAAAGCCATTCTGCGAAACGGTAGCCGCGCTTCAAAATGAGTCGTCCCATCTGCATAGAAACCAGCGTCTAGAGGGGTAGTGCCAAACCGCTCTAAGTATGCGGCCTCTAGGATAGGGCCTTCTGCGATTCCAGCCTGAGTAAGTGCTACTTTCATGTTTGGACTTAAGACCGCATAAGTACCCGCACGCTGGTAGGTAAAATTTCGTACCGTAGTGTCTGGTGTCACTTCCCTCTCGTTCTCAGGCCGATCATAAAGAGATGAGAGTAAACCTTGAAAGTGTCGTGACTGGTAGCCAGCCTCCACGCCTACCAGGGTGTGATAAAGCACACGCGGAAAGAGCGTCACATCCACCTGGGAAAGCCCCCCCGAGAGCGTGGCCTCATACCCAAGGAACAACTGGTTAATCGGCTTATAAGCGGCACTCACTCGGGCAACGGGCCCCGTGCCCCTATCAAGCGCATAGGACGCAGATACTGACGGGTTTAAAACAATTTTCGAAATCTGAGGGGTACTCAGTGAATACCTAACGGGTGTCGCTACCCCTCTAATCGCGGTTGAATCCGGAGGTGATATCACCCACTCCGATTGGCTTTGAATTCTTCCCTCTGCAAAATCGATCGGCGCACCCCGCTCTGGAATAAACAAGTAAGATGTAAAAAAATGAAACTGCCCACGCGAACCTAGATTCTGGCTCCACGTAATGCCCGTGAGTGGAATCGTCTCGGGCGCTAGGTAGTCCCACCGGAATCTCGAACTATACAGGCCTAATCCCCATACTTCATCAAGAGCAATCCACGTGACCGGCCTCCGTCCCACGTGCAAATTGCCAAAGGAGAGGGTGCCCTCTTTAACCTCGTAAAATCTAAATTTCGTTTGATTGAGACTCATGAGCCCAAACGCATCGAGCTTCAAGCTCTGCCCGAGGATCTTAGTGTCTGTCTTGAGCGCGCCCTCGAGCGAAAAGTAGAGGGGCTGAGAATCTCCGCGAGTGGCTGCTGACCCTACGAAGTGCGTTGCTGAGGTACCAAGAGTCCAAGAGGTGTTAGGCTCAGCCCGCCGGAAAGAAGAATCCTTTGAAACTTCTGCGACAGACTGCGCTTGAGTCGACGAATATGTTTTAGGGAGCACCCCGCGCTGGAGCTTCTGATAGGAACTTCTAGGAACAGAAAGGCAAGTACTCGCTAACAAAAAGGCTCCACTACCCGCAAAAAACGCAAAATAACGGTATGTTGTACCCTTCCCCATAAGCGCTCATCGTCTATCGCTAAATGAGCGGGATAGCTAGCCCAAAGCATTTAAATTTAACGTTTTTTGAGGCTGAGTCCGATGGAAAATTCCCCAACAATTTCATGGGGATCCACTGTGGGACAGAAGGCCTGTAAGGCTACGGCTTTGGTCATCCTCTGATCAGAGCGTAAAACCTCATCCAAAAAAGCACCTAAGTCGTCACCGGGCATGGTTTTGAAGTGAACATCGGCTGTTGGACGTTTCAGAAACTTAGCCTGAAAATCAGAGAAGACGAGGGAAACAGGCAGACTCTCTTTTCTGATTCGGTTCATCACAAAAAGCCCCCCCGCCACGTCTGCACCGACCGCTAAGGCTCCAAAATAAACGCTTCCAAGGTGGTTCTTGGTACGGAAATTAAGTGGAACCACAATCTCCGTACCTGAACGATCACAACGAATCACTCGAGGTGAAACCCACGCAATCATGGGAATATACCTTAGTCCGAAAGCAAGAAGTCCAAGTGATTCTTTATTCATAGGGAAGAATTACTTCTTACCTTTTTTCTTCTTACGAAATGCCGCTTTCTTCTCAGTGGAGCGTTTAGATTTAGCTTCAAAATGAGCTTTACGGGCTTCTACGCTACCTTGAAGTTTAGCTTTTCGCTTTACGCGCCCAGCTTTCCGTAGGGTCTTTCTGGATTTTTCTTTTTTTGTCGCAACTTTTTTGGCTTCTGCCATGAGATGATCCTTTCGTCTCGAGAGTTAAATTCATTCACTTCGTAATTTAGCTAAAAGTGAGCGAGGAAAGTGCCATCAGATTGGTTTAGAAACAAGCCATCTCCGCGAACATAATACCGATGAGATGATTTTGTTTCCTGGAGCTTGGTTTTCACTCCCCAAGTCACGCGAACTTCTGCTCCCACCAAAGGATCTTCGATGGTGCCCATATTCGAGACATTCACAACCTGACCAGTAACATTCAGCTCATACCCCCAAGCTACTTTCACTTGTTTGGGTTCAACGGTAATGCCGGATAAGAAGAGCCCTTTTGAATCAAACTGACCCCCGTACGAGTAAACCACACGGTAGTTAAATCGAATCATTTCCATACCCGCCTTGCTCTTTAGAACAACCAGAAACTCCTTCACCATGGGAAATTGCCATGAGGACAATTCAACTGGAGAGGTCGTGCCCTTGGGCAGGATACTTACCGCGTCGTAGGCATCATTAAAGATAGGCTTATTCTCTTCAATAATCTGCCAGATGTCTTTGCCGATCTGAATCAGCCCAGGAATGTCGATCTTTGGGCTACTGATGGTCGTCGGGACTAAAGGTGCTTCCGTACGAGCACCCATCATCACCTGCTCTGTACTTAGGAGCCTTGTAATCCCGTCACTCAATTCATAGGTCTCTACTGAAAGCCCGTCCATCTGCGCTTCGTGGACGCCTACTTCCATCGCAACCTCACTCGCAAAAACTTGTGACACCGACAGTAACGCGAAAACCGCTAGGACCCTTAGAACCTTGCCCCTACCCATTAATCTATTCATTTCGATAGCTCCTTCATGTTGACATTGACCCATCACTCGCGCAGTGCTCCTGCGAGATTCAAATTTTTGACGCTCAAAAATCTAGTGAGTTTGTCTCTGACTTTAGGGATGGTGTCATGGTGCTACGCATTCCAACCCTTCGGGATCCATCCAGATTTCCAGCCCCACCCAAGGATTCCGATATCCTGGCGGTAAGTGATGTCTTAGCCTTAGACCTCGTGATCGACGCCTATGCACACGGCATTTTCCCTTGGCCTGACCCAAGCGAGTCTGTCATTCCGTGGTGTTTTCCGCGTCGAAGAGGGATCCTAAGGTTCGATCATTTTCACCTCTCTAGCTCAACGCAAAAAAAGTTACGCGCGACCCCTTTTCGCGTGAGTTTCAATCAGGCTTTTGAAGGTGTAGTCATCGGCTGCTCTCGCAAAAACTCTCCCACCCATGACGCCCACACGCGGTGGATGACCGACGAAATGATCGGTATTTATAGCGATCTGCATCGCTACCAATGCGCTCACAGTGTGGAAGTATGGTCCAATGAAACCCAAGAACTTGTGGGAGGCGTTTTAGGCGTGGATATGAACGGCGTCTTCTCAGCAGAAAGTATGTTCTCTCTTGAAAGCAACGCTTCTAAGTTCGGTTTATTAAAACTGATTGAGCGCTTAGAAAGACGTCGCTCATGGATGGATATCCAAGTCCTAAACGAACACACAGCTTCTTTGGGCGGTACCGAGGTCAGTCGCGACCAGTATCTTCAACTGCTGGATGGCGTTCAGCAGGACCGGTGGCGTCACCTTTTTTAATTTCAAAAACAGGCTTTCCATCTTTTAGGCCCACTTTTACAGAGCCCCCATGCTCCAGATCGCCAAACAAAATCGCCTCAGACAAAGGCTTTTTGATTTCATCTTGAATGATCCGCTGAAGGGGACGCGCGCCAAGGAGCCGATCGAATCCCTTCTCAGCAAGCCAGGCTCGTATCTCTGGCTCTAGTTCGATTTCGACGTTTTTAGCGAGTAACTGTGACTCAAGTTCCACGATCTGCTTTCCAACGATATGCCCAATGGTGATCGGATCGAGCGAGTTAAAATAAACTACAGCGTCTAGGCGATTTCTGAATTCAGGACTAAACGTCTGTTCGAGAGCTTTTTCAGCACCAGCGCGCCCGGCGTGCATTCCGCCGCCCGCAAGTCCAAGCGATCTCTTTTCCATCTCTCTAGATCCAACGTTAGAGGTCATCAGGAGAATTACGTTTTTGAAATCGATCTTTCGAGCCTGAGTATCTGTTAGTGCTCCATGATCCATGACTTGTAGTAGAATATTCCAAATCTCTGGATGGGCTTTTTCGATTTCATCCAAAAGCACCACTGCATAAGGGTTCTTCTGCACCGCGGACGTGAGCATACCTTGTTGATCGAAGCCCACATACCCGGGAGGAGCGCCAATCAACCTAGAAACCGTGTGCCTCTCAGAGTACTCGCTCATATCAAACCTGAGAAACGGAACGCCCAGCGCGTGAGCAAGTTGTTTAGAAAGTTCTGTTTTGCCGACTCCTGTAGGTCCGCAGAAGAGATAAGACCCCACCGGACGATCACCTGCTCTTAACCCAGATCTTGCGAGTCTGATGGCTGAAACAATCTTCTCAATCGCTTCGTCTTGGCCAAAGATCGCAAGCTTAAGGTCGCGGTCTAGGAATTTTAGTCGCTCTTTTTGTGAGGTAGAAACAGAACGAGCGGGAATTCTTGCGATTTGTGCGACCAAGTCTTCCATGTCATTTCCAGTCACCTCTAATTTCTCGATCTCTGAAGCCGCATGAGAGCCTGTAGCTTCGGTGTTTGACTTACCAGAGGAAGCAGCACTTGCCATCGAGCCAAGAGCACGCCTTGTTTTTAGTTGTTTTTTCGCACCAGCCTCATCGACTAGGTCTATCGCCTTATCAGGCAGGAAGCGATCGGTAAGGTGCTTCGTGGACAACTCTACCGCAGCTTTCAAGGATTCATCGGTGTAGGTGACGTGGTGAAAAGTCTCAAACTTATCCTTCAACCCTTGTAAAATTCGGAGCGTATCTTCTTGAGAGGGCTCTGCGATATCTACTTTCTGAAACCTTCGGGCTAGGGCAGCGTCTTTTTCAAAAACATTTCTATACTCAGTGTAGGTCGTGCTTCCAATACATCGTAGTTCCCCTCTAGCAAGCGCTGGCTTTAGTAAATTAGAAGCGTCAAGCGCGCTGCCGCCGACAGAGCCTGCTCCAATCATAGTATGAATTTCATCAATAAATAGAATCGGAGATTCGCCTCGCTCCTTTAGAGTCTCAACCGCTTCGAGTACTTTTTTTAACCGCTGTTCGAAGTCCCCTCTGAACTTAGCTCCCGCGACTAACGTTCCAAAATCAAGTGCATAGACGGTTGCTTTTGAAAGCACACGCGGCACATTGCCCTCAACGATGCGCTGAGCGAGACCTTCAGCCAAGGCTGTTTTACCCACGCCAGCTTCACCGACTAAGAGCGGATTGTTCTTCTGCCTTCTGCAGAGAATCTGAATCATACGCTCGATCTCGGTATCCCGGCCAAAGATAGGATCAATCCTACCTTTTCGAGCGCGCTCGTTTAAATTTGTAGCAAACTCTTTAAGAGGCTCGGCCTTAGCTTGACGTCTCGTGCCCTGGCGCCTTCCACCTTCGTCCGAATCTTCTTGATGGTCGTCCTCGTTTTCACCTTGATCATCTGATTTTCCAGACGACTTAAGCCCATGAGAGACAATCTCCATCACTCGCAAACGATCTAAACCCTGTTTATTTAATAAATATAAAGCCTGAGAGTCTTTAGCTTGAAACATGGCCACTAGCAGATCAATAGGTCTAATTTCATCTTTACCGGAAGACTGTACCTGAAAAAGCGCTCGTTGAATCAGCCGCTGCACTGCAAGTGTAGCCACGGGTTGCTCGCCCGCAGGAGAGTTCCCCTCAGACATTCGAGGAATCTCTCGCATGAGGTATCCTTCTAGTTTTTCCCTCAGTTCTTTGGAATTTCCTCCCGCCTGTTCAATCACATCGGCAACATCGGATTCCCCGACCAAAGACCAAAGCACGTGCTCTAAGGTAAAATATTCGTGAGCATTCTCCATGGCAAAGCTCACTGCCTTATTGATGACCGTTTCAGCTCTTTTTCCAATCATATTAAGACTCCTTGTGGGAACCTTGCGGCTCCATAGTGAGACGAAGTGGAAACCCTTTTTCACGCGCAATCGAAGTCACCTGATCCACCTTCGTTTCCGCAATTTCTTGCGAATAAATGCCAGCCAAACCACGGCCTTTGGTATGCACTTGCAACATGACGGCCTCGGCTTCCACCCCGGTTTTGTTGAAATATCTGCGGAGCATTTCCACGACAAACTCCATCGTCGTGTAGTTGTCATTATGTAAAATAACCGCATACATCATGGGCTCTTTTACGTCTAAAAGAACCTCCGTCTCGTACTCGACATCAACCACAGAATAAGATGGTGACAAAGCGAGCATGGTCAAGTCGCTAAAAAATATGTTAGTTCCCATAAAACACTATGACCTCCGAAAAAACACTCACTCTCATCCAACAATTAGACATTAGCCGGTTTGAAAGAGCTCTAGGAAGCACCAATCAACTAGCCTTAGGTAGGGGTCTCCTTACCACGGCTGAGTGCGAACGTCTTAATCAAACTTTAACGGGCAAAAAAACTGACCCCTGGCGTTCCGCCCCGGTGGAAATTGTCCTGCCCTCTGGAAAACGTGAAACACTTCAGATGCTCAAAGACCCAAAGCTTGCGCTTAGAGAGGCGCTTCATCGTTGCACAGAGTCCGCAGAATCCGGCCGTCCAGTGGACGCAGCACTGGATATTTACGAGTCGATTGTGCTTTTACATCCTTTTATAGACGCCAACCGGAGAACCGCAGCACTAGGGGCGCACTATTTTTTTAATCGCTTCGGTGTAGGAATATCTGGCTTAGCCCTCCACGAGCTAGGTCTTGGGGACCTTAGAGATCCCAACCAGAAAAAACTCCTACGAGAAACCGTAGCCCAAATGGTCAGGTTTGTTTCAGGTCGCGATACCTAATACGCTTCGGTTTAAGCGCGTCTGCTCCTAGGCGTTTTTTCTTGTCCTCTTCATAGTCCTGGAAGTTCCCTTCAAAAAAGACCACCTTAGAATCCCCTTCAAACGCAAGCATATGCGTACAAATTCTGTCTAAAAACCAGCGATCATGTGAGATCACAATCGCGGAACCAGCGAAGTTTACAAGCGCCTCTTCCAAAGCTCTTAGCGTATTCACATCGAGATCATTCGTAGGCTCATCTAGGATCAGTACGTTTCCACCGCTTTTCAACGTTGTCGCCAAATGCACACGGTTTCGCTCTCCGCCTGAAAGTATGCCCACCGGCTTCTGCTGGTCTTGTCCTGAGAAATTAAATCGCGAGCAATAAGCCCTTGAGGACATTTGTTTATTTCCAAGCATGATCGTTTCGTTTTTGCCGTCAGAGATCACTTCCCAAACAGATTTCTCCGCATCGAGCGCGTCCCTGCTTTGATCGACATAGGCTAGTTTTACAGTTTCACCTAAGCGTATGGACCCTGAGTCTGGTTTCTCCTTACCGGTGATCATTCGCATCAAAGTGGATTTACCCGCACCGTTTCCACCAATCACCCCCACAATCGCTCCCGGTGGCACTCGAAAACTTAAGCCTTCAAACAACAACTTCGAATCGTAGGATTTCTTAAGATCTTTCACTTCAAAAACAAAATCCCCGAGTCGTGGGCCGGCTGGAATATAGATTTCCATTTCATCGATTTTATCCGCCTTCTCCTCGCTAGCCATGCGCTCATAGGATTGAATCCGAGCCTTGCTCTTTGCCTGTCTCGCTTTCGGGCTAGAACGAATCCACTCAAGCTCGCGTTGCAGTGTTTTATGTTTCTTGAGCTCTGATTTTTCTTCAGCTGCGAGTCGTTTCTCTTTCTGCTCCAACCAACTGGAATAGTTCCCCTGCCAGGGGATCCCGTGACCACGATCTAGTTCTAGAATCCATCCTGCAATGTTATCTAAAAAATAGCGGTCATGAGTGACGGCGATGACAGTGCCTTTGTAGTTTTTTAGGTGCTCTTCTAGCCATCCCACGCTCTCTGCATCCAAATGGTTAGTAGGTTCGTCTAGTAATAAAATATCTGGTTTAGACAGTAATAACCTACACAAAGCGACACGTCTTCTCTCTCCGCCTGAGAGGTTTTTTACGGGCGCATCGGGAGGAGGTAGTCTCAATGCCTCCATAGCATATTCTAGGTTTCTATCGATTTCCCATCCGCCACTGACTTCGATTTTGTCTTGAAGGTCGGATTGCTCGGCAAGCAGTTTCTCCATTTTGTCGGGATCGAGATCTGGATCCGCAAAAAGCATCGAAATTTCTTCGTACCGTTTTAAAGTTTGGACGAGATCACCCATTCCGGAGAGCACGTTATCTCGCACGTTCTTTGAGTCATCGAGTTTAGGCTCCTGCTCTAAGTATCCGACACTGTATCCAGGAGTGGGATGGGCCTCGCCGTTAAAGTTTTTCTCAAGGCCAGCCATGATCTTTAAGAGCGTTGATTTTCCGGAACCATTAAGACCCAGAACACCGATTTTTGCGCCGTAATAGTATGAAAGCGAAATATCTTTTAGAACCTGCTTACTAGGTGGGTAAATCTTGCTTACTCGCACCATCGAGAATACGTATTTTTCTGCCATAGGCCTCGCACCTTAATCCACCGCACCACTTTCCGGCTAGGATTTTCTAAAGATCGCCAAAGTATCGGCGTTTGACCAATGGCATGAGAATTTTCTAATCTATTAAGCAGGCCTGATGCCGCTAACACAAAGGATTCCACGTCTATGAATGGATGGGTATTTATCTTCTCAAAGTTTACTTCGGAAGCTCTCCTGCTGGAGGCTTTCTTTATCTGCGCGCTTCTTTGCACCTATACTGCGATGTATGTGCTAAGGATCAGAAAGTACGGCGTCGCAGGCACCCAGGTCCCCTCGAATGTCGTAAAGGCATATCTCGCGCAATTAGTCTCAGACGCGGAAGACTTAAGAAATCAACTCTTTGGTCTTTTAGGTAAAGGCACTCACGAGAGAATTAATTTTGGAAAAGTCTCCACGCACACCATTGCTATGGGTAGCCCGAGCAACTCACCCACTCAGAGCGGAAACCACGCTACTCCTCCCGTTCCTGCGTCAGGCGGCTCTGACCAGCAAGGTCGCTTGCAAGAATTAGAAAAGAAAATGTCTGAGCAAGCCCTAGCACTTGAGCAAATTCTTAACGACAAAATGAAACTAGAAGAAGAGTTAGCCAATGCTAAGAAAAATCTCCCACAAAGCGCATCCGGCGCTAACACGAGCGGAGAAGACACGGGGCCACTTAAGGCTCGAATCGAGGCTTTAGAAGCCCAGCTTGCAGAATACGCAATTATTGAGGACGAAATCTCGAGCCTAAAGAAACTTCAGAAAGAGAATAAAGTCTTGAGAGCGCAGTTAGAACAATTAGGCCAAGGTGCTGCACCGACTGCTCCAGCTGCTCCAGCTGCACAAGCTACTCCGGCTGAATCCGCTATACCCGCAGCAGGTGCCGCCACTGCCCCTACTCCTTCAGACGCACCTGCCCCTACTCCTTCAGACGCTTCAGCCGCACAGGCGTTTGAGAACATTGTTTCTGAAGTCGAGCAAAGCCTGGGAGCCGCTGATGCTGCGCCCACTGTAGAAAAATCGCCTGACACAGCTGAGGCTCCAGCCACAGATCCAGCGCCTGCGGACGCAGCTGCAGCAGCCCCGTTAACAGGAAAACCTAGCGAATCCTTAGAAGCTGCTTTTGAAAAAATGATCCAACCTTAACTTGAAGAATTGAGATAAAATACTATGCGCCCATTTGTCCCGTGCCTAATGATCATGGCAGTCGCTCCGCTCATTCCACTGACACATATTTCTGCGATCCCTAAGCCCGCCACACTTCCTAGCTCTTCTCTAGAATCCGAAATTAGATCGGATCTAGAGAGCCTGAAATCCGCAGAACTCTCGCCCGAACTTCTGATCAAGTGGAGAGCATGGCCCAAAGACAGAGTGGTCACCGCTCTTTATCAAGAAGCTAAAATCCCGAATTTATCGCCTGAGAAACGATTTCTAGCGACGTCTGCCCTAGGACAGGTGGGTGGTAAATCATCGGAACAGAAACTCACATCCCTCTTAAAAAACCCGCAGTGGTTAGTAAGGCTAAGCGCCCTTTCGGCGCTTGAGAAAATCTCAGGTCATAAGGAATTAAAAGGCCTGAGTCTTGCGCTAGCTCAAAGTGATCCTTCGCTCATGATTCGCAGCCAAGCACTCAGGGTTTATGCAAGAAAACTAGCTGTCATGGGTCGCCATATGACGAGACCAGAGGCAAATGCGATTCTTCAGATCGCTTACTCCAGTAAACAATACCGTCCGGGCAATTATGACAAAGGCGTTCCCGATGAACTTGTTTTTAGGTCTCTTGAAGTCCTAAGACACGGAAAACTGCAGGATTCCGATAGAAAAGAAATCACATCCCTCATTAAGCCCCTCATGAATCGGGCCCACAGCAGAAAACTCAGAGTCCATGCGCTCTTTACGATTGAGACACTCCAGGGCGTCAAGCGCGACTCCTACTCCCCTAAAGAGCGCTTGGTTCTTGCGAATAAATCCGATGTAAACCTTAAAGCTCAGGCACAGAGCTTGGAATCTCAGCCTGCGGCGCGCTTGATTCGCCCGGAAGAACAGCTTCCGACGCCGCTCTTTTAAGCTCCCTATCCACCCTGATTTTATCCAGTTCGTGCAGTTTGCTCTTCTGCTCAATGATCTTGGACAAACGATATAAAAGCGTGCGCTCTTGAACATAATCAGATTCGATCAGCCTTGCTTCATCCATAGGATCAGACAGCACGGTCTGTTCCTTTCTGACTTTAATCCGCATCACGTCTTCGCCTTTTATTTTTGTACGACTCACGGAGACTAGAAATCGAAATTGAGCCTTAATATAAGGACGAATAATGCCATCCCCGTCCATCAGATTTCTCTCGGCTGTGTTGTCTTTCCAGCGAGTTACGATATTGCCGGAGTCGCGATTACTTAGGTCTAAGCGATAGCTTTTCAGGGCATCCAAGATACTCGACCAGGCGGTATCAAAATCGACCTTAAACTGCTGTTCTTCAGCTTCCACTCGATCTGCGCCGATGCTTTTTAGATAGATTTGCTTACAAGACATCATCCCTATCGGGCCCAACAATAGGACACTCAAAACGGAGAGGGTGGGTAGATCACGAAAGAGTTTTTTTGCAAGCCCCATGGGTCCTAGAGTAAACGCGAGCCGGGTTTTAAAACATAGGTTTTTTTTGAACTACCCCCTGGGCACTTAATTCAGTAAGACATCTCTCACTATGGTGAAAACCGAATCCATCTCAATTATATCTGAACTCAAGCGCGTGCTTGCGATCGAGGCAAGCGCCTTAACTCAGTCTCAGGCACAGATCGAACAAGATCATGTGACCTGGGAGTCAGCAATCCGAGCCTTACTTGCGTGCACCCAAAGCGGCGGACGTATTGTGTTAAGTGGTGTTGGAAAAAGCGGCAAAATCGCACAGAAAATATCAGCCACACTGGCCTCGACCGGCTCCCCTAGTTTGTTTCTTCACCCCACTGAAGCCCTCCACGGGGACCTTGGAATCCTAGGTACACAGGATGTTGTGGTATGTATTTCATACACAGGAAATACTGAAGAACTGCTAAAAATTGTGCCAGCGCTTCGAGAGCGCAAATTGAAACTCATCGCGCTTACAGGTAACAGCGAATCCAAGTTAGCTTTGCAATGCGACTGGACTTTGCTCTGCCATGTCGCGGAGGAAGCTTGTCCGCATAACCTTGCCCCGACCACCTCTACGACTTTAGCTCTTGCCTTAGGTGATGCGATCGCAGTCACTCTGATGAAACTGAGCGGGTTTAAATCAGACCATTTCAAAGCCAATCATCCGGGTGGAAGCCTTGGAGCAAGGCTTTCTAGAACCGTGGGCGAACTCATGAGGCCCGCATCGCGCATTCAGCCCGTGACAGCCGAGGCCACGATTGAACTCGTCATCGAGCAGTTAAGCATACAACGCTTGGGCGCGATTCCCGTTTGTCACGAAAACCAACTGATAGGTCTCATCACAGATGGCGACTTAAGAAGAGCGCTTCAAGACCAGAAGAAATTCTTTTCAATGAAAGCCAGGGATTTGATGACAAAATCTCCTGAGACGTGCGGAGAATCTACCCTTGCCATCGACGCGCTAAAGCAAATGGAGCAAAGAGCGAGTCAAATTAGCGTGCTGCCTGTCACGGATGCTAAGTCGGGCATTTTTAAAGGGATGATCCGAATCCACGATCTGCTTCAGGCGTTCTAAGCGATGACTACCGACGAGGTCTGTCCAGAGTGTGCTTTACCCATGAAGCCAAGGCCAGTGAGGCCGTTTCCATGGAAATTACAACTGATCTTTGGGTTAAGTTTCGCGGTGTTTCTGATTTATTTTGAAAGGGCTGCGAGCGTGAGCCCATGGCTACTATGGGTCTGGTCAGGCTTGCAGTTACTGCTCGGTGTGATCCTTATTCGCGCAAGAATTTTGTCGAAAAAAACACGATTCGTTTGCATCCGATGTCCTGGAAGCCTAAGCTCTGATTCTATCTAAAACCTATCGACCTTGCTATTTAAGCGAGTTCAAAAAAAAAAGGAGTTACCCTTGTCTAAAGAAACTTTTGTCCAAAAAAAATCTTACTCAAGTCGAGCGATCGTTTGGTCTGTTTTTACCGTGTGTGCTTGCGCTACTTTTGTGGCGTGCTTTAGCTCTCAAGCAAAATCAAAAATCACCTACACCGAAAAAGGCGTAGTCGCTGGCAAAGAAGGTGTCGTGGGTTCGGTGGACGGCCAAGATCTTCTTGAGAAAGACCTACCCGCTGAAATCAAAAAAGAACTCACGAAAGCAAGAAGACAAGAACATGAAATTTTAAAAGCAGGACTGAATCAACTTCTCGCTCAGAAAATTTTCACTGCTGAGGCTGAGAAAGCTAAAATGACTTACGAGGAATACCTCGATAAGAAGGTTTATAAGAAGATCGAAGTTTCAGAGAAAGACGTGAAGACTTTCTTAAAGTCTAGGGGCTTAGATGACAAACAAATCGCAGAGAACCCTGCGTATTTGGATCAAGCAAAGCCCTATGTAGAAGCCTCTAAGCGCCAGGAAATCTTAGAAGAGCGTTTAGCAAAAGAAACTAAGTCTCGCAAAGTAGAGGCTTTTTTTAAGAAGCCTGTGAGTGATCGAATCAAGCTTGAGATTGGAAACGCTCCGATCACGAGTTCTAAGGACGCAAAAGTTCAGTTGATTATTTTCTCAGACTTCCAATGTCCATACTGCAGTCAAGCAGCCAAATCGATGGATGCAATAAAGAAGAAGTTCGGCAAAAAAGTGAATATCGCTTTCAAACACTTTCCTCTTGTACGCATTCACCCAGACGCATTTCCTACTTCAGAGATGTCCTTATGTGTTCGTGATCTAGGAGGAGATAAAGCTTTCTGGAAGTTTCATGACATTGCATTTGAGAATCAGCGAGCACTTGGTGCGGATAAGTTACCGGGCTATGCGAAACAAGCTGGTGTGAAAGAAGCAGATGCAAAAGCATGTTTGGAAGCTCACAAGTTTAAGGCTGCGGTCGAAGCGGACATGGCCCAAGCAGAGACAGTTCCTGTGAACGCGACACCTACCATTTTCATCAATGGCATGGAGAACCCTGCTGGGCTAGCTCCAGAGGCTCTTTCAGAAGTTATTGAAGAAGAGCTTCAAGGACCGGCTGCTTAGTTTCGTCATAAACGAATTCAACATTACTTAGGCCCGAACTAGGCACGAAAAACCTAGTTCGGGTTTTTTTTTCCGAGTGCGGAATGCCTTCTATGTCCGTCAAAATGTTTAAAGCTATGTCGGAAATCGGATCCAATTACAGTGACTATAAGCGCTCGGTCGATGAGCTAGAAGCGGATTACCAGTCGCGTCTGAAACGTCAGAAAGAGGCACAGGAGAAACGCGAACAGCGTCTCACTGATAAATTCGAAGCCACTCGTCAGCAGGATTTGGAAGAATCTAGAAACTCTCTTGAACAGTTGAAAGACACCTACGGCGAGGAGCGATTAGCGTTAACAAAAAACGCAAGCTACAACCAACGCGGAAAACTCAATGATAAAGGGTCGCTAGAGCGCTCTTTTGAACAACGCCTTCATAGTCAGAACTTAGATCATAACAAAGAACTCCAAGAAGTTGTTCGCGCCGAGCGAGTCTCTAGGGACCGCGAACGCTCACAGTTAGCAGATCAAGTCAAAGAAGTGCAGAACGCAAGAAGCGAACTTGGCAAAGCTAAGAATGCCGTTAGAGCGGAAGTGATACGCGAGTCAGAAACTGGTTACAGAGATGAACTCAAAAACCAAAGCTTAACCCACGATGCCGAAATTAAGCAGAAAGCCGACCAGAATAAAGCCACCGAGACCTACCTCTACCGAAGCTATGAGGGTCAGAAGAAAGAGATGGATGGTAAGTTTGCCAACCAAATGAAAAATAAAGACCAAGCCTACGCAAGAGAGACGAGCGAGAACCAGAAGAACTTCGACAACGCTTTTAACTTCCAGAAAGAACAGTTTAAAAAAGAGCGAGCCCAGAGCTATCAGAGCAACCAAGCCGTTTCTGAGCGAGTTCGCGCGCAGACCGAAAAAGCTCACATGGCTCAGAGCGAAGCCTCAAGGCAGCACACTTTAGAGTTAAAAGCTGCAAAGGACGCAGAAATCACAGACCTCAATCAGAAGGTTGTGAAACAGAAAGCTTCGCAAGACCTAGCGGATATTCCGCCTGCTGCGGAGAAGAAATTGATTGATCAAATGACCGCAAAAGAGGCGGCTGCACTCGGTGCCGAATCCGCGAGAAACCGTAAATCAGAGGCTAGCATTTACCGCAGGCTAAGAGATGAGCAGTTAGATCAAGCGCGCACTCAATCCGAGAAAGCCCGAGACCATGAGGCTAAGCAAATGCTTGAGACTCAGAGAGAGCGCATGACTTTAGAGCGCGCTATTTTGGATCAACAGACCACCCTTAGAAATGAGGGCAAACTCCATAGGGAAGCCCTAGCTCAGACCCAAGACCAATCCCTTGACCGAGAGAATATGCGGGTAGAGGACGAGCGCAGGCGCTTTAATGAGGCCCTTAAAGAGCGCGATTACAAATATAAAAATAAAGACCAACTTACTGAAAATAAACGAGATTTCGAGTCCATGGAGGCCATCAGGCAACATCAGTTTGAAACCCAGGAACTCAAACTCAGGCAGGCCATGGAGTTAGCCTCGATACAGGATAAAGCCAAAGCAGATTTAAAATTAAAGCAACAAGAGCTAGACCAAGTGCGTCGTTCTCAGGCAGATAGAGTAAAACAAGCCTTAGACGAACAAGCCCAGAGCTACGAGCAACGCATTTCTGAAAAGGATGCCGACACTGCCCGTAAGCTAAGAATGGCTGAAATTCGTCACGAGACCGAATTACAGAAAGTGAAATCGACGCATGAACTCAAACTCGCCAAACTATCAGCCCAATCACCCACCCAGAAAAGTTAAAATCGTCTGCACGCTAGGACCTTCCAGTAAGACGGTCGAGCAGCTAGAAAAACTCATGCTAGCCGGCATGGACATCGCAAGATTAAACTTCAGCCACGGCACCCATGAGTTTCATTTAAATCTCATTCAGAATATCCGCGAAGCCTCAAGACGCACGGGTAAGCACGTTGCAATTATGCAGGATCTGCAAGGCCCCAAGATGCGCGCGGGCAAGCTAAAGCCAGGCGGTCTTGATTTAGTGGCTGACGATAAGTTGGTTCTTTTTCCAGAGGGAGCTACCTGCAAGACAGCGGGGAACGATCAGACGCCACTTCCAATCTCAGCAGAAATCGCAATCGCCGTATCTCAGGATGTTAAGAGTGGCTCGCGTATCTTGTTTGATGACGGCAAAATCGAAACTCGTGTGACGAGAGTAAGCCCTCCAGAAATTCACGTCGAAGTCACCGTGGGCGGGAAACTCACTGACAACAAGGGCATGAACCTACCGGGCACTCCGCTTACGCTCTCTTGTTTGACCGATAAAGATATAGAAGATTTAAAATTCGGTTTGGAACAGAAAGTCGACGCAGTCGCGCTTTCCTTTGTCAGGAGCCCTGAAGATATTGAAGATTTACGCGCTAAAATTAAGAAATTTTCAACCCATGAACCGCTTGTGATCGCTAAAATCGAACGAGAAGAGGCGATTGAACTACAAGATAGAATTATCGAAGTCACAGACGGCCTCTTAGTTGCTCGTGGTGATATGGCAGTAGAAATCGGTGCGGAGAAAGTCCCAACCGTTCAGAAGAATTTGATCTATGCCTGTAATGAAATGGGTGTTCCCGTCATTACTGCCACCCAGATGTTAGAGTCGATGATCTCTTCCCCTACTCCTACGCGAGCTGAAGCAAGTGACGTAGCAAATGCTGTTTTTGATGGTACCGACGCTGTGATGTTAAGCGGCGAGACCGCCTCTGGCTCATATCCGATTGAAGCAGTGGAAACGATGGCTCGGGTGATTACAGAAAGCGAACGAAGTCCTGAGCTTTTTGCGAGATTTCAGCAGATCATCCCGCAGCCAGGTTCTGTCGTAGAGTCCATCCAATTTTCTGCGTCTAAAATCGCCTCACACCTCAGTGCCTCAATTTTAGCGTGCATCACCCATTCAGGGGTCGCTGCAAGAGCGCTTGCGAAGTATCGTCCGCAGACGAATATCATTGCGATCACCGAGCGGCCTGAAATTCTAAGACGTTTAGCGTTTACTTGGGGCGTTCGCGGTGTGGCGATTGATAAACTGGTCGCAACCGATGACGTTTTTGCCATGGTGGAGCGCGTGCTCCTTGAGTACAAATTAAGCCAGAAAGACGAAACAGTCGTAATCACGGCAGGGATCCCAACGCTTAGGCGCGGGACTACGAACATGATTAAGGTTCATAAGATAGGTGCTAGCCCGTCCAGAGAGATTCGTCCTTAGATTACATGACGGTCTGGGCTACCCGTGAGGTGCAAAATAGGGTAGCAGGTAGGCAGCATGGAAAAAGCTCACGACAAGGCTCTAGATAACGATCACGCGACTGGTAAGGCGCAGGAAGAAAAAGCGCTCACTCCACTCATGAGACAATATCAGTCTCTGAAGGAGTTAGCGCAGGACGGCTTTCTTCTATTTCGTCTAGGTGATTTTTACGAAATGTTTGGAAGTGACGCCGTTCGTGCGTCGCAAATCTTGGGCATCACGCTCACGACACGTGACAAAAAAAGCAAAGACCCACTCCCCATGGCGGGGCTTCCCTACCACTCGTCTGAAAGTTACATCGAGAGGCTCCTTGCTACAGGGACGAAAGTCTATATCGCAGAACAAACCGAAACAACGGATGAGGCGTTTCAACGAGGTGGGTACAAGGCGATTGTAGAAAGACGCATCACTCAGACCTATTCGCCCGCACTTAGATACTCAGAAGCTGCGGCCCATATCAGTGAGCCAATGCGAATTGCCATAGCTTCGCTCAGTAAGAATAATCATGTAGTGCTTGCGCTCTTAGAGCCAATACGCGGCGAATTTTTTATACAGGAGTTTACGTCTAAGGCTGATTTTGCATCTAAGTTTGATATGCTGGGTATTGTTCACATGATCGAATTTAAAGGAGTAACGCTTGATCTAGAGGCTCTGTTTAAAAGCCTAAATTTACATCTAAACAGCCAAATTCTATTGGAGCGAATTCCTGCTTATCGATTTTCCAAAACAGACAAACTAAGCGCACTAGAAAGACAGTATCAGACCCGAACATTGGAAGCCTTAATCCCTGCCTCTCAAGAATTAAGTGCTGGGATAGAGGTATGGAGTGAACTCATAGGCGGAATGCTTGCCGTCATGCAGTCTGCGCATCCTGGAAAATCTCTTTCACATCTCCAGCCACCGAAAATCTATTTTGAACAAACGCATTTATCGATGAATAGCAACGCGGTGATGCAGCTTGATCTACTCCCCTCCTCGTCAGCTCTGGGTTCCTCGCAGGGCGAAAATTTCTCACTCCTAGAATCATTAGAATCCCCTTTTACACGCGGTGGATTAAGGGCGCTCCGCGACTGGATTCAAAGACCTCTGATAGAAATACAATCTCTTACAGAGAGAAGACAACGCGTGCACGAATGGTGCGAGCTTTGGAAGAAGCAGTCTAGAGAGCTTAGGGAGTTTTTTCAGTCCATCTATGAGCTTACCCCGATCCTATCTCGTTTGCAGGTCGTGCAACCGAATTTAAAGGACGTGGGTAGGATACTCATTACCTTAGAGGCAGCAGCACGAACATTAGACTTCCTACGCAAGCATTCACCTCATGAGGCTTCTCGTTTAGAATCGGTTTTTCTTGAGACACAGGAACTTTCAAGAGAACTCTCACACCAGCTTCTCATCGATGAACACGGGGCGGCTTCATTAAAAACAACTTTCTCGCCGGAGTGGTCCTACCTTGTTGCTGCAGCCGATCGGGCAACGCAGAAGATTTCAGACTACGAACAAGCTGAGCGACTTAGGTCTGGAATCTCAAGTCTTAAAATAAAATATAACCGCGTCTTTGGATACGGGATCGAGATTAGTACTGCACATTCTAAATCCATCCCTAATAACTACGAAAGAAAACAAACTCTCGCTCAAGGAGAACGTTTCACAACGAAAGAGCTTCAAGAAATGGAGCTTCACTGGGTTAAGGTGAATGAGGACAAGAATAATTTAGAGGATCAACTTCTCAATCACATCTATAACCTCGTCAATCAGAACAGCGGTAAGCTTAGGCAATTATCTCACACCCTAGCAGAAATGGACGCTCTCCTTTCTGTGGCTAGAACATCTCTTCGCGCGGGCTGGGTGATGGCCGAACTTGAGCCTCATCCTATGATTGAAGTTAGAAATTTAAGGCACGCGATTTTAGATCAGAAATTAGATTCGTTTGTGCCGAACGACCTGCAACTTGGCGGAACTGACCTCACTTGGCCGCTAGGATTGATCTTAACTGGGCCAAATATGGGCGGAAAATCGACCTATATGAAGCAAGTGGCGCTTGCGATTGTGTTAAACCAGATCGGATGCGCGGTACCTGCAACTCGGGCTAGGCTCGGAATATTTAGAAAAATCCTCACCCGAATTGGCGCTCATGATTCACTCTCAAAAGGTCAGTCTACATTCATGGTAGAGATGTTGGAGCTAGCGTCTATTTTACGAGACGCGAGTGAAGATTCGCTCTTAATCTTAGATGAAATAGGACGAGGCACTTCGACTTACGACGGCATGAGTTTAGCTCAAAGTGCGCTTGAATTTGCGCTTTATAAGAAGCAGTCACTGATCCTTTTTGCCACTCACTATCATGAGCTTACTCATCTTGAATCCATACTAGCTCGTATACATAATGCTCATTTTGGCGCTGAGATTACCAAACAAGGCCTCGCCTTCTCGCATAAAGTAAAATCAGGCAGAGCGGTTAGAAGCTACGGTGTGGAGGTAGCGCAGATGGCAGGCGTTCCAAATCCCGTGATCACGCGTGCGAGACAGATTCAGAAGAAGCTAGAAGAGAATCCTACTTCGGCGCAGCTGAAGTTATTTGATCAGGTGAGGTTTATAGAGGAAGAAGAATCACGCGTGGCTCACACCGAGGACACGGTTCGTCTTCATGAAGATACCCCCCATCCGGTGCTAGAAGAATTAAAAGGACTCAATCTCGATGAACTTTCACCGAAGCAAGCGTGGGAAATTTTAAACACGATGAAAGAGTCTATTTCTCAGGCTTCAACTGGGGCGGGTCTGACAGTGCCTTATTCACACGAACAAGCGAACGATGCATCGGGGCTGAAATAGGTAGTTTACGATTTAATACGTCTGTCACTTTTACCCACTTATAAGTGACGTTCTCGTTTGGCTCTGTTGGCAACTTATGAGTCGTGCACTTAAGCACTTTAAGATGGGTAAGAATTCGGTGATTCGTGACGGTAGATTTTTCTACTGTAGTCCATAGCTCTATGCTTTTTCTCGCTAGAGCCACGAGTTCATCTTGCGATGGAAACTCGTAGAGACCTTGGCGCCATTTTGAATGGGTTTTCTTGAGTACTAATATTTTATCTAAATCATTGTTTAAAATGATATTCTTATTCTCAGTGACGCTTATGAATTCGGGTCTTACCTTAGGGCCCGGGTATTGTTCGTAGAGATTGATCTCGTCACTCTTTGCGTGTTTCATCTGCTGATAGGTCTGACACTCTTTCGATAAAGGGCACTCTGCGCAGGCTGGATTCTTAGGGCGGCAGATGAGCGCGCCTAACTCCATAAAACCTTGGGCCACGTGAGAGGGTTTCAGGCCCCCGCTCTCGGTCAAAGCTTTAAGTGCGGGCTCAAAGGAGGCTGCAGTTGTGTTGATATTCCGCTTAAAATGCGCTTCACCGTCTTGTCTGGAGAAAGCCATGAGTCTGGCCCAGACACGCTCTACGTTTCCGTCTACCACGAGGACGGGTTCTTCAAATGCGATCGCAGCGATGGCAGAAGAGGTGTAAGCGCCGATGCCTTTGACCCTAAGGAGAGCTTCTCGTGTGGATGGAAAGGGTTGTTGCTGTATGGACTTTGCGCCCTCATATAAGAAACGCGCTCTTCTGTAGTACCCAAGGCCTGACCAGAGGGTGAAAACATCCTCTAAAGAGCTAGACGCTAGAACTTCTACGCTAGGAAATTTCTTCATCCAGCGCTTGAAGTAATCCACGACTTTCACGACCTGCGTCTGCTGGAGCATGACTTCTGAGACCCAGATCGCATAAGGGTCTTTGGTTTCCCGCCAGGGTAGGTCGCGGTGATGAGTTTCGTACCAGCGGGTGAGGTGAAGGAGGGTGTGGGAAGCGCGCTTAAGATTCACTCCGTCTGTGTAGCTTAGATGAGTGGACGGGGGTAGTGGTTTTATAAACGAAAAAGCGCGGACTTACTTTTTCTTTCTGTTTATTAAATATCGGTTGTAGAGTGAAAAATGGGCCCTCTCGAATTCACGCTACCTATGCCGCTCTTTTTCTAAGGCGATAGCCTGAAAGAATTTCTTTCTTAGCAGCGTACACCTCGGTTACTGCGTCCTCGCGCTGCGCTTCAGACAGAAATTCAAACAGAGCCTTAGACACAAATGGCTCGTCTCCGCGCGCCCTTCCCTGACAACGTTTAGCCTCAATAATAGGCCCGCTCAGCGACAAATCCGTGCCCGTTACAATGATCTGACCCTTCCCCGCATGGGCGCCGACCTTGAAGGTGAGTTTATCAAAGCCTTTCACTTCACACATATTTGCACCGTGACCACTGATAAACTCCTGGAGCGCCTGAATGGCAAGCGCAGTATCTTGAAGCACGTTGCTCTCGTTTTGTTCGGTGAAATTTCGCACCACAAGAAACATTTCATCTCCGAAAAGATCCTTGAGCGAGACATTTCTTCCGAGATGTCTTAGTAACGCGGGAACGTATTCAAACTGAAAGAACTCTACAAACTTCTCCGAGCGCTGAACATTCTGAGTGTATCCAACAGCATCAGCAAAGATAACCCCGTAACTCAGATCATGCGCTCCAGGGCCTAATTCTTCGCGAATCGCACTGACCGACAGATTCGATGCTAACTCACCACGTACGAGTCTTGCGATTGCAAGCGTGATGTCCTGGAATACCTCATCTAAGATCACTTTGATTTGTTCGTAGTCTCCTGCGTACTTACGAACTGCGGAAAAATTTAAACATCCAACGCCTGAAATGGGAATAATGACATAGAGGCATCCATCAGATTCCGCCCGTTCGCACAACGGCGTTCCATCACCGATCGCATTTATCATGGCTCCACCGAATCCAGCCGGATCGATTAGGCGAATGACCGGATCATCGGGATGGATGTGTTTCAACGAAGAAGCAATTCGGGTCATTTCTTGGGAAGCTCCCGCGCACTTTCCTAGAAAACAGGAGTCTAGATAGATGGACCATTTCTCTAATCCAAATGCGTTTGCTAGCTCCTCAGAAACTTGAGAGAGTTTTCCTATCGACCCAGGGCTATCTAGTAGGAGTGAAGAAACTTTAGCGAGAGCTTTTCTTGCCTTACCTAAGGCGCGCTGTTTCCGTATATAATCGCCGGTCGCAAGTCCAAAGACGGAAATTGTTGATATTGGTGCTACAAAAGCACCTCCGCCCGTATGATGGAACAGTAGGTCCAAAGAACTGGTAGCAAGAATCGGGGCAAACCGAAACCAAGCTTGATTCTGAGGAAATTTACTTCTTAGAAAAAAGATAACTCCTAGCACTCCTGTTGGAATGAGATGACAAAAGACTAAGTAGACTTTGAATAGCAACCCCTCATTTACCAGATAGCAACCTTGAAGGATGAGAGCCAAACCCACAAATGCAGCGCTAAACACTCTCTTCTTTAGTCGCCCACCGCTTAACCAGTATAACATCGAGAGCACGAAGCCGAATCTTAGAAGAGAGTGTAAAAACAAAGCGTCCAAGTTCGATAGGAAAAGTCGCGGTAGATTCACGAGTGAGACCAGGTAGGTAAATGTCATCACTCCGGTAAGTAAACCAGCGTTTAGCAGGCGACCGAGACGCATGCGACTACTAACAACTATGAAAGATAAAAAATAAGCAGTGATCGCAAGAGGAAGCACTAAATCTGTCAGTTGTCTCACAAGATGAATAAACGATCCTGTGCGGTAGTCGTGCACGTAGATCGAATGAATGAGGCGGATAGGACTGCCTAGTTCTTTCTGGCAGGATAGCGAAATATGCTGTCGCTCACTGTTTACGTGAAGAGATGAACCTAAGAAAAGCGCACTTCTTTCAGACAACCCAACTAGACCCATGTTTGCATCTAGCTTACTTCCTCCATAAAAGAGCGAACAACCACCTTGGGCGCGTCCTACTGAGATGAAGTACTTCCCTTCAGGAACTGGTGTATGACTTACCCAAGAAACGGTGCTTGAAGTTTCAATTTTATTGAAGGGAATCTTACTCGGCAAGATAAACTCAAATAGAAGGGAAATCTTTAGTAGCATTGCGGTAGCAAGAAAGATGCGTACACACCTCCATAATTCTGAATCTAGAAATAGGCGCACCACTCTATACTGCATACTTCCGCCTGGTGATCGCTGTAGAATGCTCCACTGCTGAATGAAAATGTAATAGACCCAGAGAATCAGATGAGAACTGCCTCGTCACACTCTCTAAAGTATAGGATTCATAACCCTCAAAGTAAGGATCGACTTTCGAGTGTGGTACGGGACAGAAAAAACGAGCAGGTTTAAGCTCAGAAATTTTAGTTTCGATCCATCTGGGATCGGCGCTTTCATTCAAGTAATATGCCTTATCCATTCCACCCGAGAGATTCAAGTATGGAACGCCTAAGCCCAGGCTAAAATCCGTAGAAAAGCACATTCCGCGAAAAAATTTTCCTTTCGAAAAAGTTTTGTCAAACAAATCGCAATCAAGTTCCTCACGGAAACCAGTGACGGCAATCATTCGCTTTAAACGCACCGACCACAGGGAAGTCAAGCTGGGGGTAAGTTTTTGAAATTTCACAAAAACTTTCTCTAACCACCTGCCGTTTCCATCGAACCAACCGATTACTTTTTGAGTGCCTTGGCGTGCGATCAGGTAATCCGCTCGCCATAAATAGACCGCAGCCGTATGCTGTAGATTTTTCGGATTCTTAACCGCACTGAGGCCGTGAAACGCCCACATGGGACTGCCGTCATGATTCACGAAACCTTTCGCCATACTGGAAGCCCCGACCGGAGCGCCGTCTTCATCGACCGCAACATAGTCTGCGGTATACTCATGCTGCGCATCCCGAGAGGCTTCATAGGCATCCTTAATCTGACCCAACCAAGTCTCAGACTGCTCGTTCGCGGCAAACTTCTTAGCCTGCCCAGTTCTGATTGCAAGATCGGGTATGGGATCTATAGGAAAGCTATGGCGCGGACGAAGCATCGGATAGGCAAAGCGGATATAAGCATCGAAAAACGCTCCAAATGCGGTCGCAGGCTGCTCAAGTGGTAATCCTATTACGACACCTTCGCGAATCTGCCCCATACTCATTTCAACTTCCCAGTCTGGATGAACGGCTTTAAAACGATCGCAGGGTTGCAACTGCTCTAGATTCTGCACTCGAAACTTAAATCCACGTGGACTGACCTCGACAAGTTGGCCAGAAAACCTAAGCTCTCCAAAAAAAAGATTAAGCGATATGGGCTCCTCAAGTTGAATGCGCTTCGAGCGACGAACACCAAGACGCTCTAGCAGATCTGGAATTGCGATTGAGACCACAGGCTCCTCGCTCGAATACTCATCTGCTAACTCAAGAACAACCGCATCAAACTGAAATGTAAGTCCGAACACCTCGAATAATAGTTTTAAGTTATTTTCTCCTGAAATTTTAAGAGACCTATAAATATCCTCACCCACGAGGAGGAGTAGATTTTCGATCTCATTCAGACTCTCATCATGGCGAACAACTACTTTTCCACTTAGATTTCCCTGCCGAATGACCGCCGATGAATATTCAGGCCAGAGTAGGAAGAGTTGCAGAAATCGACCGATTTCAGCCTGATCTCGATAAATTTGTGCCTTCTCTCCAGGAGGCATCATCTCCGGAATACTGGTTTGTTCCGAAAGTGGTTCTACGAGGCGTAAGGAGGTGCGGCTCACACGATTTTTCGCTCCTTCGGTTTTAAATACAAACTAAGAAAATTTGCCTTCTCAGTGCTGAGTAGTTTCTTAAGAGTGGGAGAGAATGAGTTTGCAGCCTGACAGTTCGCATTCAACACCTCTTCGAATTTGCCTACCTTTGTAGCCTCATACAGTCTAAAGGCTACGAGCACCGCACGGACGGTCGTAAAAGTGTCTTTACTCACCACCAGCTCTTCGATGGATTTCCCAAGAAACGGGTCAAACTGTGCTGAAATTTTAGTAAGACTAGGAGAGTTATTCAGGATCCATCTTTGGTTTTCAGGAAGTGATAGCAATGTGGGGCCAGCCTCTATCACCAAGTTGTCAAACCAATCTCGATCGAGTTTATACGTAAGAAGATGAGTCATTTGGTGCAGTAAATCGAGGTTCTCAAATTTTCGAGCAGCCTTCATAAAAAATTCTAGTTCTACTTTTGGGACTGCTAGCTCGACTTGCTGTGTTTCAAACTTCTGGACTACTTCACTGACCTTTTCAATGAAGTCAGTGTCGCTTTTAAGCTCTGATTCAAGAGAGATTCCAAGCAGTCTCCCGCTGTTGGCATAGCGATTGTACGCTTCTCGAAATGTTTTTTCGTTAGATGCGATCACAAAGAGTCCCGCTTTAGAATCGATCGCCTCAAATGGACCCGCTAACTCATCAATCGCATTTCCAGGCATGTTTGATTTTTCAGCAACGTGTAAAAAAAACAGACCGACATTTCGAATTTTTGCACAATGCTCGTAGGCGGAAGAATAGTCTTCAAATGAATCCGTCGAAATTTCCATAGCGGGAATGAGTGATGCAACTCTCTCTTCAAACTGCATGGCATAGAGAGGCTGCTCAGAGAGGACGATGCTTTTAATACTAGCAAACTTTTTCTTGCTGAATTCCATTACCGCGACTCCTTTTTTTGAAGTAACCTAACAATCCGCATCGCCCCCGCTAGGTACTGCTCCATCTTAGCAGGGAATAGTGGCTCCTCCCCGAAGACCAAGAAACCCACAGACTCCCACGCTTTACTTCCAGCGCTCATGCGGCCTCCTTTTTCTGGACACCGACTGCTGTCTTTAGAAACTGTCTGATCTTGTCGGCTCTCGTCCAAGCCATCTGGCAGAGAATCTCTCCGATGTGCTTTAGCATCGAATCAGGAAGCATTTTTAGAAAGCACTCCGCACTGAGTTGGCCATGAGTGAATTCTCGTGCGCCTTGGTAGAGTTCCTGAAATTCTTGTGGTTTGAGTCCTAGATAAATATAGGCTGCAAAGAGCGCAGTCTTCACATCAAACCTAGAACGAAACGCTCGGCCCTCACCTAACATGCTGATAACGGCTTTATCTTTTCCCTCTTCAGAAGAAGTGATGGTACTCCAGTCTAAAAACTCCTCAATGCGCGCTACTTTCTCCTCACGGCTTTTAGCCCTAGGTCCTGTGAAGAGTTCTAAAGGACAATCTCCTCCACTCAATTTCGCGAACGCTTCAAGAATGGTGGTATCCACGATCTTGGCGCGTACATACTCTTTACCGATTCGAATGTTTTCTTCTGCACCATTTTTTAGGGACTGGAGCTGCTCAGGTGATGGTGTGTTTTTATATTTAAGAAAAATCTTCCGGCTGTTTAGCCCATCAAAAAAAGCCTCGAGTCTCTGAAGCGGTTCGCGGTATTTCACAATCGAATAAAGATTCTGCTGCAGGGGTGGGTTGCTTTCATAGAGTAGCGCCCAAGAATTATAGATAAATACATCAGGGCTTTCTAATCCAAAACCCTCCACATCGTAGTTAGATACCTTAACCGACTCTCTGACTACGTCGTCTATAGCGACCTCTGTGGCTGAGATCCCAAACTGCTGATAGACCCTAGATAACCTATGTGCAAGGAGTTCACTGACGGAGGGACTCTCCTTCTCTCCTCTAAAGGGAATGGTAGCCTCAATGCAAGCTACGATATCTAGCACATGCTTCGTTTCTAAATGAGATCCAAGTTTCTGAACCGCTACCCATGCGCTTAGAAATTCGTTTAGCCCCGAATACACCCCAATCACTTGACCAGAGGTAAATCCGAAAAGCCCTACTACCGCTTGTCGCCAGATGTCGCGCCTTAGTACCTCTTCGCCGGGGATCGTGAGTTCTAACGATTCTCCTTGGTCAAAAACACCAAATGAACTGCGCAGTTCTGGCAGCCTACCATGATCTACTTGTAAGTAGACAACATCGTGAAAAAGAGCCGCTAGCTTTCCAGTGCTAGTACACTCCTTACCTACTTCGAGCGCATGCCTCACATCGTGAAACGCACGGCTCCTTGTTCCATAAGAAGCATTTAAAAAACAGCTAAGCTTCTCGCATTCGTACGGCGTGACGACAGCACCTAAGTCCGAGAAAGCATCTCTAAGCACTGCTGCCACCTCGACCAAAGTGGAAAAAGGATAGCTCTTCGAGCTGTCTTTACGTTTATCATGGGCTACGGCTCTTGCCTGTTTTCGGACTGATTTCATGTGCCTTAGGTCTCCGTCTTCACAGATCGGAAAAATGGCAACGAAATTGAGGCCTAACTTATCAAGTCCACACGGTCGTCAGAAGATTGGCTGGATTGGGTTAACTAAGGAGCATGGGACCTATCATGCTTAAGGTCGCCCAGAGCTAAGGATTTTTCCGCTTGGGAAAAATGCTTGCAAAACACTCTCGGTAGTCTTTTTTCTATATTCTCAGAAGAGATCTGTAGCAGCTCATTAAAAACAAATTCTATTTTCGACTTTTACTGATTCTATTTGGACGCAGAGAATATTTTAAACATGAGAACCTTTCTTGCGATGTTTGCTAGGATAAGTTGAAGGTTTCTTCTTTATCTTAGGATAAATGGGACGAATATTTTTTGTCTCTGGTTTCCATTCGCAGAAGTCTATCTCATTTGACTGTTCTTCCTTCAAACCAACTCTGCTTACAATCGTGCTATCTACTCCCTGTATACCAAGCTTCTTGAAATCAAATGTTTTTGGATCAATATAGTCCGCCGGCTCTTCTTTATACTCATGTTTTTTCATCTTTCTTTCTGAAAGGTATGGGTCTTTTTCATCGACAAAGAGCAAAGAGTTGGATTCCTTAAAGTACGGACTAAGAGATCCGTTGAAATTGAATTCATGGTAGCTGTCTTTCATAGGGGGTAGTGAGTGGAGACTGTAATGAGTGTGATATAGATCTACCGTTATAATAGGGATTTCTTTCATATTGCCTGGTTTTCCTATGAAAAGGCGAGATGCATGACCTGTGGCCCCATACCCCTCCGAATCTTCGTGATCTTTGTAATACGCAATCTCGAAATAAGCATATTCGTCAGACCGTTCCGTTAGTTTATAGATCCCTATGTTCTGAATGACTCTAGGAACAACTACCGCTAGAGTTTTATTTTTTAAATTGTGAGTTACTTGTTTTGTAAACTGACTCGTAACATTTGGTATCTGTTTATTTTTTTTTAGGCACTCAAGGGATGTTTGAGAAGCGCTTTGAATGAGGTTGCTACCAACTTTTCCATTTCGATCAAGATCAACAAAGTAAACTAGATTTTTATTAAATTGTTTTGCAAAAATATTCCAATACTTGGTGCGTTCGAAATAGGGAGGCTCAATATTGTGATTTTTGTTCAATCGTTCGTCACTGTGCTTCATGTGCTCGCGTATGTTTAAGGGCATAAACTCAACCGCAATTCTCGTAGGCGAAATTTTCCAGATGTTTTTTATTTTCATGCTCTTTTCGGCTACGACATCTTGGTAAATTACACTAGCGGGTGCCGACTGCGCTCTCGCTGATGGCGTGGTTTGCATGGTCAATATTGTTAGAACCAGAACGTGATAAAGATGCCTTTTAGTCATTTAAGAAATCCTATCCCCTCATAAATGGGTCGCCAGTTTGATGCACAAACTTTAGGATTTTTTTCCCGCTGTTTTTTCTCCCAAACAGAACGTCAGAGAATTATCTGCGCCGCAGATGGGGCTGGGCGAGTACGCGCTAAGAGACTTACAGGCTTAAGCGTGCGACCGCATCTCTAGCCGTGATGATTGGAATATCTATGATGATTGGAATATCTATAAGGATACGCGAGGCTTATCCACCACGAGTGTTCTTCCTTACTGCTTTAATGGCGGCGTTTATATCTTTTTCAAGTTCCTCTAAGTCCACATCACGATTGGCCGCGCGGAGCTCCGTGATTGCTTTCCTCGGGTCTATGTTTTTTAGAGCCCGCCTAATCATGAGCGACTGAGCTACAATTCCACTAATTGAAGTACCTCTTTCAAAGGCTTCTTTCGCTACGTACTCGTGTACTTCTGGTGAAAGCCTAACATGCACTTGACCTCCAAACACTCTCCGATTCGACATAATAGATAACTACCTCTTCACCAGTATACCACGGTCATGAGGTAGCGGGAATCCGCGCCCTAGACGCCCATGACTCTCCCTACCCTTTTTAGCCGATTGCCCCCCCACCTATCTCTTGAAAAGATTAGTTCTGCGTGCGGGTGCAAATACTTATTACATACTATCTATTAATCGCGGTTACTTTCGGACGAAACCCTACTGCCCATGCTGCAGTAAGCCCGAAAGACTTTCCCGTAGTACTTGACCCAGGTCACGGGGGCTCTGACTTTGGTGCCGTTTATAAATCTGGCAATGAGGCGCCTTTTTACGAGAAAACAGCCGTCCTAAACCTTGCGCTAGAGACCGCTAAACTCCTTAGAATCAAGCACTACCCCGTCACTTTGACCAGAGATAGCGATCAGGACCAAAGTCTAAACGCACGTGCTCAGATCGCAAATAAGGCCCGAGGCAAGCTGTTTTTGTCGTTTCATATGAACTCCGCGCCCACTCCTCACGGCTTAAGCCAGGGAGGGGTGGAGACCTACATCCTGCATACGGAGTCCACTGATGGACCGTCTAAGCGCCTAGCCGAACTTGAGAATAAGGGCTCCGGACCAGACCCAGGCGAAACCAGAACCGGTCACCGAACCGTAGATCTGATTGTAAAAGACCTAAGGCTCTCGGGGTTTCACGAGGAAAGCATGCGCCTAGGCTGCCTGATTCAAGAAGGGCTCACGAATGTTACTAAACAGCGCCACCGAGGCCTGAAAAAAGCCATGTTCTATGTCCTCCTAGGAGCCGATATGCCTAGCGCACTTGTAGAGGCTGGGTTTGTGCAATCCTTTCGTGATAGAAGCCTTTTTATAAATAGTCATAGTTTAAAATCGATGTCAGCCACACTCGTTAGAGTCATTGATCAATTTAGACTTAATAAGCGCTCTAAAAACTGCACTCTCTTATCCAACTCATAAAACCCTAGGACCGTCTAAAGTATCAACAATACCTCATCTCTTCGACACTAATTATTTCCGACAAAATCGCTCAAAGACCTTGCAATTCGACTTTAGCTAAAGCATATAGGGTGTGTCTCAATTGGCACTGGGCTTGCTTCTGTATGTTGTTTGAATACGTACGAGGACAACTCTGAGCTCACGATTGAGTGGTGTAGTTAAGTCCGGCTTAAGCGCTAAGAAAGGTTTTTTTATGTACTTACAACGAGTCATTATTCGAGAGAGGGTAAAGCACTGGCTAACATTATTTGGCCTCCTAGCTCTTTTATCAGCACCTCTCTGGCTTTCTTCATGCGGCAAGAATTCTTCTACCAATCAGAACAATCCATTCGGCGCCAACGGATTCAATCAGTTTGGAAACAATCAGTTTGCCCAGAATAACTTCAATCAAGGCGGCTGCGCTCCAGCTTCAGGACCGATCCCAATCGCGCTTAACGGTATCTTCATGGATTCTCAAAGCATTAGGGGTGGGTTACTCAACGGTCAGTCTATTGGCTCTGTGGTCGTTGCAGGATCTACAAGCACTAGCTCTTATAATTACCGCGGCGGCGGCACCAACGGAACGATTGGTTTAAACATCCTTGTCCAACAAGGTGGCTACGCTCAAGGCGGAGTTCAAGGTGGTTATGGCTACGTAGGCGGTACTGGACTTATTCAGTTATCCTCCTTCACGATGCGAGAAATTCAGCAGTGGATCATGTGGGGTCAACTCACAATTCCTGGGCTCATCTACCAGCCAAACAATACTTTCTTTGGTCCCGGCGGTCAGAACAACGGCAACCTCGCGCAGCTAGCATCTCAAATCGGGGTGTGCGGCGTAGGCTTAAATCTCACGTGGTTCGGCGGAAGACTACAAGGTCAGGTTCAAATTTACTTTAACGGAAATAATAGCACGCCTTACACGATGTTCGTGTACTAAAGATCCTTAGGCTTTGCTTAAACCTTTAAGGGATCTGCAAAATCAATAGCTTGGTAAATTTTGCAGATCTCTTAAAACCTGATCATGCGTTAGACTAAACCCAAGCGCGATGAAACCCACAAAAAAACGTAACCCTCTCCCAATCCACGCATATTCTTGCAACGTCAGTGAGATCGAAGAATTTCTAAGACATAAATCGATTGACCGAGGACTAGCAATTCTAACCTTAAGCGCTTATTCAAGCGATCTGTTAAACGCGCATCGTTTCTGCACCAAGCACCATGGCATTCCCCTAAGAAACGCTTCGACTGAGATGCTAGAAGACTATCTTAAGCACCTAAATAAGCTGCGTCGTCAAGCCACTTCCGTGCGCAGGCATCTTTCTGCTTTAAAGCAGTTCTATGAATTTCTGCAGCGCGAGCAATCTCTCGCGGTGAACCCAATGGACCGCATTGAATTTCCGCAGACCCCAAAGCGCCTCCCGAAGAGTTTAACCGCGGGAGAAATCGATGCGCTCTTTCAAACGACTTTGGTAAATACCGCAAAAGAACCCGACTCCTATCTTCCGCTTCGCGATCAAACAATGTTGATGCTCATGTATGCGTCTGGCTTGAGAGTAAGCGAGCTTTGTTCGCTGAAACTTGTAGATTTAGATTTAAGGTCTCAAATCCTTAAAATTACCGGCAAAGGAAGTAAAACAAGACTCGTTCCCTTCTCTCAAAGCTTAGTCACCCTGTTAAAATCATACCTAAACATGAGAAAAATATTTCTAAACGATCACGCAGACTCTGAGTATGTGTTTCTCAATTACCAAGGAACACGCCTCTCCAGACAGACCTTCTGGAAAACTTTAAAAACCTTAGCGATACAATCCCACATTTCATCTGAGCTATCTCCCCACCGTTTGCGGCACTCATTCGCAAGCCACCTCTTAGAGTCTGGTCTAAGCCTAAGGTCACTGCAGATTTTACTCGGGCACGCAGACATTTCGACAACTGAAATTTACACCCATGTGAGAAAATCCACCCTGATGAAGTCTTATCAAGAGGCCCATCCTAGGGAGGCTGTCAAAGGCTCACGAAAATAAATAGCATGTGAGCTACGCAATTTCGCAGGACTTCGTTGCCTAGGCGGGCCCTTCTATGCCACAACAAAGGGCCATGTTTTCAGAAACAATCGCACAGAAACTACAGCTCGTAAGTGTTCAGTTTATGCCTTTTCTAATGGCTATCGTGATACACGAATACGGTCACGGATGGATGGCAAGACGTTGGGGAGATAAGACCGCATTTGAGAGCGGTAGGCTCACTTTAAATCCCATCCCTCACCTTGATCCGATTGGCACTATTTTGTTTCCGCTTATTAATATGTTTACCGGAATTCCAATCATGTTTGGCTGGGCTAAACCGGTTCCGATTAATCCACAGCGGTTTTCAAACTACCGAAAAGGACTTCTATGGGTCTCGCTAGCAGGTCCAGGATTTAATTTTATTCTAGCAGTCCTAAGTGCTTTTGTTGCGGTAGGGACCAGTCTCTATGTCCCACCGACATTTTATCTAAAAGAGCCGTTTGTGCTCATGTCGGTTGCAAGTATGCAGATTAATTTTGCACTAGGAATTTTTAACTTAATCCCACTCCCACCCTTAGATGGCTCTAAAGCGGTGGAGAGTTTTTTAAGTTACAATAGCCAGATTAAATATCAAATGCTGGGACAGTATAGCTTTTTTATACTTCTTGCCCTGATGTGGAGTGGAGCGCTCAGCGTGCTTTCCTATCCGATTAATTTTGCCTCGAACTTAAGTGGATCGCTTGCTCAGTTCGTTTTAATTTCTATTTTTGGAGCATGATTTTGAAAACAACATCAGCTTCTCAGACGAGCGCAAAACAAAGAGTCGTTTCTGCAGTCACTCCTTCTGCCTCATTAACGCTTGGAAACTATCTGGGCGCGCTGAAACAATGGGTCGACCTGCAACAGACGTCTGAGTGTGTTTACTTCATCGGCGATCTCCACGCCCTCACCGACCGGATCAGTCCTAAAGACCTAACCGAGCGTACGCTTGAGGTGGCGGCACTGTACCTTGCGTGCGGGATTGATCCTGCGAGAAGTACTTTTTTTCTACAATCCCAAGTGCCCGAGCACTTAGAACTCATGTGGTTGCTGACGTGTTTATGTCCCATGGGTGATCTATCGCGCATGACCCAGTTTAAAGACAAAAGCCTAAAACACGGCGAATCGATTCCATCCGGGCTCCTCACTTATCCGCTTTTGATGGCTGCCGATATCCTCCTCTACAAAGCGGATAGAGTTCCGATTGGTGCCGATCAGAAACAACACCTAGAGTTGACACGTGATCTAGCGCAGAAACTAAATTTTCTAGCTGGATATGAGGCCGCGCCCCTTCCCGATCCGTTCATTCCCACGGTGGCAGCGCGTGTGATGAGCTTACAGGACCCTTCTCGGAAAATGTCAAAATCAGACACCGATCCACATGCGACCCTCTTCTTACTTGAGTCGCCTGATCTTTGGTCTAAGAAATTGAAGCGCTCGGTCACAGATTCCGGGAGCGTCGTGACAGACGATCCAACGAAAGCTGGCGTGTATAACCTGCTTACCATTCAATCCGCGCTCACCGGCCAAACGATCGCAGAGCGAGTCAAATCCTATCAGGGCAAGATGTATGGTCACTTGAAAGCAGAGACTGCAGATATCTGTACCGAGAAATTAGGGCCCATACGCAAAACAGCACTTGAACTTTTAGAGGACAAGACTGGACTATTGAACCTGATGGATATTGGGCGCAAGCGGGCGCAAGCAATAGCATCCAAGAACTTGCGAGAGTTTAAAAATATCTTCGGACTGATATAGGGGAAAGCTAAGATGGCGACTCGGGGGCAGACCATACACGTCAGACTGGATCGGTTTGAAGGACCACTGGATCTTCTCCTACATCTGATCCACGAGAACGAGCTGGATATTTCAGAGATCAGCCTAACGAAGATCACCGTCCCCTATCTTGAGATGGTAAGGTACTTGGCAGAAGTCGATTTTGAAGGGGCCGCAGACTTCTTACTCATGGCTGCTACACTCATTCACTGGAAGAGTAAGGCGCTGCTACCGAAAGATCCGCTCGCAGAGGTTGAAACATCTGAAGACGACGGCATTCTAACTCCTGAGCAGTTATTAGAACAACTAAGATTACATAAACTCTATTTAAAGGCGGGAGAAGTCCTCCAAGAAAGACCCCTGCTTGGAGTGGATGTTTTTAGAAGACAGAATCCAAAGCCCCCGATCGAGAAGCTTTGGAAAACCCCTAAAATCAATTCGTTGGTTCTAGCGATTCAGGAGATCAAACTTCGAGAACGGGCTAAGAACAAAGTCCTAAAAAAAGAAACCGTATCTATCGCCTCAAAAATTGACGCCTTCCGAGCTGGACTGCCCTTAGGTCTAAGGATCGCACTCAGTAAGCTTATGAGTGACTTTCACGTAAAGCCCGAGCGAGTCGTGACTTTTCTCACCGCACTTGAGCTTGGAAGACTGAGGAAAATCACGCTCTCGCAGATCTCTGCCTATGATGAAATCTACGTTGAATTGAAGGAATCTCTAGAAAACTTAGATGCTGGGTTAGTGACGGGTTTTGATATGCCGAATCTACCCTTTAGCGAAAATGCTCCCATGGAAGGACAAACCACCTGATGACCGATAAAAAACTAAACCCTGATACACACTCCAGAATCGTAAATGAGCTAGAGGATGCAGCCTTAGACTGGACTCCACAGGAAGACCTTCTTGACGGTAATGAATCTCAGCCTGTGTCATTGATTGAGAACCCTACTGAAGTGTTTCTACCTGATTTACTGAATGATGAAGACTTAGAGTTAGAACTCAGTGAGCGAATGACAGAAAGCGATGAGTCGCTGAATCGTTTAGCGTCTCAATTAGAGAATGAAGAAGACATTTCTATAAAAGCTGAACTACTCGCTAAAGAACAGGCAGAAGCACAGGCGACCGCTGATCTACTTAAGACACAACTTGAAGAAGACGCCGCACTAACTAAAGAGCAAGTCGAGTTATCAGATCCAGTCTCAGCTTCTACCCTACCTAAACTTTCAGATATTCCAGACACAGAGTGGTTAGGTGCGATCGAAGCTCTGCTGTTTGTATCAGATAAAGCACTTAAAACCGAAACCATCGCTAAACTGTTAGGTGCAGAGAAACCCGAAGAAGCAGACCTCGTGCGAGTGAAAACCGCACTAGAAGAACTTAAGAGTCGTTTTGACAGCGGAAACCACGGATTTGAACTCGTAGATATTCAGGGCGCTTATGAACTTCGTAGTCGTGCGCAGTACGGCATTTATCTACAGCGGTTAAAGAAAACTCAGTATCAACGTTTATCCAGTGGTGCGATGGAAACTCTAGCAGTGATTGCGTACCACGGACCGGTCATGAAAGACGGTGTGGACCGAATTAGAGGTGTAGACTCTGCGCACTTTATTAAAGGACTCATGGAACGGGGACTGATCGAGGTGATCGGGCGCTCAGAAGACGTGGGTCGCCCGATGCTCTATGCTACAACACAAGCTTTTTATGAGCTTTTTGGTGTGAGCTCGAAAGACGCTCTGCCATCGCTTTCTGAAATCGAAGCGATGATTCCTGTGAGTGAATCGGGCCAAGCGCTTGAAACCAAGTTTGAAAGACAGTTGCGAGAAAACTTAAATCAGTTGCAATCGAGGCGCGATTTACCTGGTGAGATTGACGTGGATGCCGACAAGGCGTTTCTTTCTGAAATAGAAGCGCGAGTTAAGTCACTTTCTCTTACGACTCCAACGCTTCAGTCGATGCATGAGCAAGCTAAAAAGCAGTTAGCTTCTGAGAGTGAGTGATTATTTTGCTGGAGTAATCCTCGCTCCCGCTCAAACTGATAGTAATAGTAGTAGCACCTGAAGAAGAGTCACCATCGAGACATGATAGATAGCCTCTAAGCCGCGCCCGATCGCGAAAGCTAGAATCGCAGCACAAAGATAGAGCGCAAGCCTAAGAGTTAAAATACGCCTGCCCGTTCGAAACACCGAAAATGTAAGCCCAACGAGCGAAACTTGGGCCCATTGAAACGACACCGGATTCAGAAGATGAATAAGTAGCAACCATGGGCTCACCCAGGAGAATGCATCTTGAGAAGAAGGAGCGTAAGGTCTTCGCACGAGCATGGCGCCCACTAACCAACCCCCAATTACCGCGCCGATCCCTGTTGAAAGATCGGGATAAGAAGAAAATACATGCCCTAAAGAGACCCATAGACTTTGATTTAGGGGATCTCCGATGAGCAAGTAAGGCTGCGCTTTTAGAACATCAATCCAATCTTGGGTCAGCGCTAAAGTTTTCTCGGGACCAAACATCATCGCAGGCAGGAGCGCTCCACTGATGATGGAACCAAAGAACATTCCTGAAAAAAAATTTTTTGTGCGCTCTGACGCCGGCATCGCTGTGGATGCAAGTCTACCTACAACTCGACCGCGTCTTGATGCCGCTAAAAGAAACGCGCAAGACAAGACAAAATAAGGAAGCCTGATCCAAGGTAGAATCCCCGCAATGAGGCCCGCTGCGACGGTGTATCTCGTAAATAGAACACAAGACACAATCGTGAGCAGTAAACACAGGCACTCAACCTGCCCACTTTCTAAACAGGATTTGATTCCAGACCAGGACAACCATAGCCCCGAGATCAGAAAGATCACCTCACGGTAGGTACGGTACCGCGCTCCTAGAACAAGCGCTGTCATAAGCGATAGAATGGAGATTGAAACAAATACCTCCCAAGCAAGCTGATGGGAGCTAGGTAGCAATCCAATAAAGACAAGAAATACGGGAGCAAGCCTAAATCCAAGTGGGTCCGATATTTTATATACATGTCCACTAGAATAATAGCTTTCGTAAGCGTTTAACATGGATCTGAAATTATCCGGTATCGGAGCATCTAAATAACGAAGATATAAAAACACCCCTAACCCGAAAATAATCGCATAGGCGATGACCCAAGGACCTATGAGCTTTCCAGTATAGCTTCGTAGGCGATCCATCCAAGAATGCGACTGCGCTTGGAGTGGGTCTTGTGGGTGGGATGGGCTATGATTAGGGTGATTTCGTAATGTCATACAGATCTTTGGTGAGTCTACCTACCCTTCCGTGATACATCCAGCCTCATGGCAACCGAAAAACTACAGAAAATTCTAGCCCATGCGGGTATAGCCTCAAGACGTCACGCTGAGCAAATGATTGAATCAGGTTTAGTCACGATAAACGGCAAAATCGCTAAAATCGGTGATCGAGCCGATCCCGAGAAAGATGCTATCAAATTTGAAGGTAAGCTCATTAGGCCCACGGCTTCTTCTCAGTCTTACTACTATGTTTTTAATAAACCCAAACAAGTCATCCCTACCGTCGCAGACTCTGAAGGCAGACCGGCCTTGGGCCTCTATTTACCTGATTTAAGGGGCCGAATGATTCCTGTGGCACCACTACCCTTCGTCACCGAGGGGCTAATGTTTCTGACCAATGACGGCACGATGGCACAGAAACTTCAGAAAAACGGTAAGATAAAAACTCTTTATGAGATTAAAATCAGGGGCAGGTTTACAGAAGAACAACTAAAGCGCGCCCGAAAAGGGATGCGTATAGAAAGCCTTAGTTTAAAGCCCTCGCAGGTTGAGATCACTGAGCTTTTAGATCACAAAAGCGTCGTTGCACTTGTCGTCGATGCGTCCCACACGCTGGATATAAAGACCTATTTTGATAACTTACGCTCCCTCATTGAGCGGGTTCGAAGAGTAAGCTACGGCCACATCGAGTTAAAAAATCTACCGCTAGGTGAAAAACGGGTGATTGAGAAATCTTCGCTAGAGGCGCTGTTCACACAGCCTGAGCTTGCGGATACTTTGCTGACCAATTACTTCAAAAAACACACCCCTAAAGCAGCGACACCATATGTCGTGTCTGCTCCAAAGAAAGCAGTGATCACGCCGCGCGGAACGATAGCAAGCAAACCTTCTCCGCGCGTGGCGCCAAGAAGCGGCAGCCGTGGGACTCCTCGAATAAAACCTACTCGGGGTTAATGACCGGGTCAGGGTTAACGATAGGGTCTTTGGGCCAGCTGAAAGGATAAATCCTTTGGAAGGAAACCTTCTGGCCTAGGAGGAAAGCGCCGTAAGTATGTCTTCCCGCGCCGACCTGAAAACAGACCGAGATTGGTTTGATTCCCAATCCTAACCCAGTACTCACGCCCTCTTTGAAACCGGCTTCTGCGCCAACGAAAACCAGTTTGCCGCCGGTCGAGTTGAATTTCTTAGGGTTCGAAATCGAACAGAAGTACCATGCAGACCAACCTTTAGCGACTTGAACGGCATGATTGATCATGACTTCATCATGACGATTCTTCGCGTCGCCTTTAAAGGAAGTGGCAACCCCAGCGGTGTATCCGTGAGTTTCAACCTTGAAAACTCTTCCCTTTAAATCTTTACAGTATAAAAAGTCTTCTATCGTCCCACCCACGATAGAAACAGCCCCTCCCCATTCCCCAGCATCAGCCCAACAGTGAAGAAGTTTAGCTTCGCCTACAGTTGCATATAGTGAACTTGCTACTGCAAGAAGAGCCATAACTTTTGAGGTTTTCATATATTTAGATTCTCCAAACATCTTATAAATCTCTCACGATCCTTAACACGATGAAGCGAGTACGCTAATCGCCTAAACAAGTCAAATCCCCGACCTGAAAAAATCTGGAATCGTTTAAGTAGTGATTGACAGAGCGCCACACTCTCCTGCATAGCTATTCCTCTAGTTTATTGTCGCGCGGTGGAGCAGCCCGGTAGCTCGTTGGGCTCATAACCCAAAGGTCGTTGGTTCAAATCCAGCCCGCGCAACCAAATTTAGCGAAATACAAAAAACCACCCTCACGAAAGTCGGGGTGGTTTTTTTTTGAGCGAAATTTGGTTGCGCGCAGATGGAACTAACGTCCGTAGGTCGGAAGTTCAGAAAAATCGCACGACGCGATTTTTCCACGGAGCGAAGCGAAGCCCGAGCGATTTATCACGAGGGTCGAGGTCTGGAAGACCGAGATAAATCTGGCCCGCGCAACCAAATTTAGCGAAAAATAAAAACTCGCCCTCCCATACAGGGGCTATTCATTTGATCTTCTCCAAAACCCACTTGGCTTAATGATGGTACTTCCTTTTATTGATTTAACTGCGAGAAGAGCCTTGTCGCCACTCACTACATAGTTTGCCCTAGCGACAATTGCCGCCTCCAGAAACTTATCATCGTCATGATCAGCGCATACGGCTTTTACAAATCTTACTGGATTCACCATCTCTGCATTCAAACTCACCAAATCCATAATGGGCCCTAGGATCGGATTGGGATGCACATGAGAAAGATCATTCAAGATACGACGATACTCCTCAAGAATGGGTGGAGAGACCACTAACTTAAACTGGCCTTTTTGCCAGGCACTAAGAACCTTGCTTGGGGGTCCTTTCCAGAAGATTCCAGAAACGAAGACATTCGTATCAACGACGACCTTCACTTTTCGCGTCTCGCCTTAATGATGGCAGCCTTTACATCAGATTTCTTTAACTTGGCTTTTTTAGCGTATTGGCGAGCCTCAGCTAATAAATCCTCGAACTCGTCCATCGAAGGAGGGGTAATGGACTTCAGAATGACAGAATCACCCTTTCCGATTACGACGAACTGGGCGCCTTCTTTAAGGTGTAGGGAGTCTCTGATCTCTTCAGGAATGACAACCTGTCCCTTAGAAGACATCTTAGTAGTTGAATATGCAGCCATTTTATACCTCCAGCAGCTCTAAAATTAACCAATCTTACTAGTAAGAATAACACAATTAAAGAACTGAATCAACCCTACAAACAAGCGCTGATATATCCATTTCAGCGGTGGAGCAGCCCGAGCGATTTATCACGAGGGTCGAGGTCTGGAAGACCGAGATAAATCTGGCCCGTTAAAGTCAAAATAAAATAGTTGCAATGCCATATCGCGCGCGATATATACCGGGCACTTAATCTGTCCATCTGTGAAGTAGACGGAAGAAATTTGACCGAGATTCATTAGAAAGAGAGACAAGACTTATGAAATTATATTTACTAGCTGTAGGAACTTTTTTAGCAGGTTTTCATGCGGTGGCTTACACTATTATCCCTAACCCAAAATATCCTGGTACAAATATTCCTTACGCCTACGATTCATGGAATTGTTTTGACCCATCGGCCTGTATCCCTGGAACATCATTTACCCCTGAGCGAGCTCAGTTTTTCAGTGCGGAACATTTTTTAAACGAAACCGGCGTTTGTCGTTCCCTAGGATATTTGACTGCTATTCCAAATAGCAGCCGAGCTGCAAATGGTTCTACTGAACGCCCCCGCTTGAGCATTTTAACAAATGGAGTGATTTCTGGTGGCGTGGCGGGCCGAAGTGTTACTTCTATTGCTTGCGACGGACATAATCCTAATTGGGTCGCCAAAACTTTAGTGACCATACCATCGCCCAAAGATCCTTTAACCCAACGCCCGTTTGCCTATGGGACCGAGGAACTTCTCTATATGTGCCCCGGAGACGCTCAAGGTTCCAATGAAGATGCAGTATGCCGAACTCTCGGGCATACCAAGGCGGTTCGTGGTAGCTCCTACAGTCAGACGAAGTGTGCGACAGCGTCAAACGCAATAGCGGTGCGCGCCGACGGGACCAGGGTTACATTTAATACGAGTTATAAAATTATGCCTTCGATTATCTGTATACATTAACCAATATTACTTCCCGATTTCTATTTATACTTTCTAGTTTTCTTGTTTGCGCTGCATTTGGATCTCATGACTCCGAATGGATTGATCGCGTTCATGGAAATTGCTTTACCGAACACTTACGCGAAGCTGTTGAGGTGAATCGAAGGAGAAAGATTTTCTACTCTGCTCTGACCAATGGAGAATCTAAATCTATTTCTAACCAACTGATAGCGCTCGATAGAATAGGTGTATTTTTTGCGCCTCGCTTTGATGTGCGTTCTCAGGCCATATCTGGGCCTCACGGAGTACCCCTACTTTGTGAAGTCATTCCATCTATTTTACCTGTGTTAGATCAATCTATAGTGATCGGCGCCAAAGTCGACGTTTCTACCTTTAAGCCTTTTTCTGCTAATCGTGCTAGTCGGAAAATCTGGAAAGCATTGCATGTAGGTGGCCTATCTCAAATGCTCGTTGAGCTCCGTCTTCTCGATGCAGAACTTACAGAAAATCTAAGGTTCAATTGCCTGGCCCGTCAATTTATTCGTTCCATGCGACGTCTCATAGAGGTCACACTGAATAACACATCCGATGTTGCTATCGATTTAGCTTTAGACGTAATGCAACTAACACTCCTACAGCTTCGTATCCTTGTTCGTATCCGCCCCATAAACCCCATTCTATCTAAGAGAAGCTAGAGTGAGTAGCGTCTTGGGTATGAGCAAAGTGAATACTAAAGAGATGGAAGAACACTTACAGAGTCTTGATTCGTGGAAGGGGACG
>Ga0247843_1000276_pt1 | contig 123183 bp, 104 predicted proteins | sample LaCruzMarch2017__FD_192420 | JGI IMG/M metagenome (GOLD analysis project Ga0247843, IMG submission 192420) | Freshwater microbial communities from meromictic Lake La Cruz, Castile-La Mancha, Spain - LaCruzMarch2017_8m | ecosystem: Environmental > Aquatic > Freshwater > Lake | place: Spain...
GGTCGGGGGTGACCATGCACACCGCCCCCGCGACCAGCGGGGCCTGCACCTGCCGGATGTAGACCGACACGGTGTTGTCGACACAACCCGCCGCGGAGGTGAGCACGCCGCCGAGGACGAGCGCGCCGAGGAGGGGGCGCGATACGGTTAGCCTGTTCCACATGACGCGCATGATAGGCCAACCAGCGGGGGCTCAAAGAATTTCAATCACCGCTCGCAAGCTGCGCGTCAGCTCCCGGGTTGGCACGGCGGCCACCGTCCCCTGCCCCGGACCCGAGACCAGGGCAGCGCGAAGCCCGTCATCCTCGCGCTTTTTGTCGAAGCGCAGCGCCGCGAGGGCGGTCTCCTGGTCGGCGCGAATCGCCCGCGCGAGCCCTAGGGTGTCCATCAGCCCCTCGACCCTCCGGCGGAGCTCTCCGCTCGTGACCCCGAGCGCTTCGCCGAGGCGCAGCTCGGCGCGCATCCCCGCCGCCACGCAGTCGCCGTGCAGCGCCCGGAACGCCGCGCCCGCCTCCAGCGCGTGGCCCACGGTGTGGCCGAAGTTCAGCAGCGCGCGCGGCCCCGCCTCGCGCTCGTCCTCGGCCACCACGTCGATCTTCGCTTGCACCGCGCGGCGGATCATCTCGTCGATGGCCCCGCCCGGCGCGAGCCTCGCGCGGTCGCCCGCGGGGCCGAGCTCGGCGGCGTGCGCTTCCAGCCAGCCGAGCAGCGCGTCGTCGCGCACGGCCGCGATCTTCACCACCTCTGCGAGCGCGGCGCGGTGATGCCGCGGCGCCAGGGTGGCCAGGGTCGCGGGGTCGATCCACACCAGCGACGGCTGGTGAAACGCCCCCACGAGGTTCTTTCCCGCGGGCAGGTCGACCCCCGTCTTGCCGCCGACGGACGCGTCCACCATCGCGAGCAGGCTCGTGGGCGCAGACACGTACCGTACGCCGCGTAGCCACGTCGCCGCCGCGAACCCGCCGACGTCCGTGACCACGCCGCCGCCGACGCACGCGATCACCGCGCGGCGATCGGCGCCGTCGCCCCCGATAGCCTCCCACACCCGCGCCACCGAGCGCAGGGTCTTGCTCCGCTCCCCGGGCCGCAGCACCACCCGCGCCGGCCTCCCGCCGAGCGCGCGCTCTGCGGCCTCGCCCCAGTGCCGCGCCACGGTCGCGTCGGTCACCACCGCGGCGGTCACCATCCCGGTCATCGCTCGCGCGAGCCCGCCGAGCGGCCCGACGCACACCCGGTAGCTCCGCTCGCCCAGGGGCACCAGCATCGACAGCGCCCCGCGCGCCTGCGCCGCCACCGCGTCGGCCACCGCGTCGACCGGTCCACTGGCGTCGACCGTCGCGTGCGCCTCGGCGTAGGCTGACCGCCGGGCCTCGAGCAGCGCCTCCAGCGCCCCGGCGCCGCCGCGAAGGAGCGGCCGCTCGACCCCGCCCCGGAGTCTCGCCCGCAGCGTCTCGATGGGCGCCGCGAGCGTCACCACCCTCGCGCGCCGGAGCGTGTCGCGGCGCGTCGTCCGGTCGACCAGCGCGCCGCCGCCGACCGCGACGAGCACCCGCTCTCCCTCCAGCGCGCGCCGGAGCGCGGCGTGCTCGCGCTCACGGAAGGCCACTTCGCCCTCCCGCGCGAAGAGCTGCGCGACGGTGGCGGACGCCTCGGCGGTGATGATGTCGTCGAGGTCGACGAAGCGCCACCCCAGCGCCGCCGCGGCCAGGGCCCCAACGGCGCTCTTGCCGACCCCCGGCGGCCCGCTGACGACGCAGCGGAGCGCCGCCCGCTCAGCGCCCGGCGAGCTGGCCACGGTAGCCGTCCAGGTTGCGGAGCAGCTCCCGCATGGAGTCGCCGCCGAGCTTCTCCAGCAGCGCGTCGGCCAGGGTGAGGCACACCATCGCCTCGAGCACGACGCCCGCCGCGGGCACCGCGCAGACGTCGCTGCGCTCGGTGTTGGCGGGCGCGGCCTCGTGGGTGCGCACGTCGACCGACGCGAGCGCGCGGCGCAGGGTGGAGATGGGCTTCATCGCGGCGCGCAGCACCAGGGGCTCGCCGTTGGTCACGCCCCCCTCCAGGCCGCCCGCCCGGTTGCTCGCGCGGGCGTAGTCGCCGTCGACGTACGCGATGGCGTCGTGCACGCCCGACCCGCGCGCCGCCGCGGCGGACCAGCCCTCGCCGATCTCGACGGCCTTGATGGCCTGCACGGACATCGCGGCCTGCGCGAGGCGCCCGTCGAGCCGACGGTCCCACTGCGCGTAGGTGCCGAGGCCCGGGACGACGCCCATCGCGACCACCTCGATGACGCCGCCGAGGGTGTCGCCGGCGTGCGCCGCGGCGAGGATCTCGGCGCGCATCGCCTCCTCCGCGGCCTCACCGAGGACCCGCAACGAGGATCCCTCGACGCGGTGTGCGAGCGCCCCGTCGGGCACCCAGGCGCGGGGGTCGGCCTCGGCGCCGTCGCGCACCGGACCGATGGAGAGCACCCGCGAGCGCACCGCCACGCCGCACGCCTCGAGGACGCGCCGCGCCACCGCCCCGGCGGCCACCCGCGCCGCGGTCTCCCGGGCGCTCGCCCGCTCGAGGACGTCGCGCAGGTCGGCGCGGTCGTACTTGAGCGCGCCCGGCAGGTCGGCGTGCCCGGGTCGGGGCGTGCTCACGGGCTCCGGGGTGGCGGCGAAGGGCTCAGCGCCCATGCGCCCCTGCCAGTTGGCGAAGTCGCGGTTGACGATGCGCAGCGCGATGGGGGAGCCGAGGGTCTCCCCGCCGCGCACGCCGCCATCGATGGCGACGGCGTCGCGCTCGATCTTCATGCGCCCGCCGCGGCCGTAGCCGCGCTGGCGCCGGGCGAGGTCACGGTCGATGTGATCGGCGAGGAGGGCGAGCCCCGCGGGGACGCCGTCGAGCAGTGCGAGGAGCGAGGGCCCGTGGGACTCCCCGGCGGTGGACCAGCGAAGGTGGGTCATTGGGGGGTGGCGGAGGAGTCTCTTGGGGTCGCCGCCGGCGCGGCGTCAACCCGTCGGGCGGATCAGCGGCCGAGGGACTCGGCGCGGTTCACGATGCGCGGAGTGATGAAGATCAGCAGCTCGGTGCGCCGGTCGCTCTGGCGGCGACGCTGGAAGAGCGCGCCGAGGATCGGGATGTCGCCGAGCAGGGGAACGCCTTCCACGTTGCGGCCGGTGTTTCGGGTGTAGATCCCGCCGATGACCGCGGTGCGACCGTCCTGGATGAGCAGGTCGGTCTCGGCCTCGCGACGGAGGATCGTGGGGTCGCCGCGGGCGCCGGTGTTGTTGAAGTCCGGCTCGTCGCGGTTGACGCGCACGTGCAGCGAGATCGACCCGTCGGCCGTGACGTGCGGGCGCACCCGGAGCTGGAGCTTGGCCTCCTGAAAGGCCGTCTGGATGCCCGCGGCGCTCACCTGCGAGTAGGGGATGAGGGTGCCCTGCGCGATGGTGGCCTCGCGGTTGTCGAGCGTCAGGATGCGCGGCGAGCTCACGATGCGCAGCACGCCGGTGCTCTCCGCGGCCGACAGACGGACGTTGAGGTTGAGCCCGTGCCCGATGGAGCCCAGCGTGAAGCCGAGCGCACCGCCGGCCCCGGCGCCGGCGGCGGCCGGGAGGTTGACAGCGAAGTTGGGGTTCGCGACGCGCTGCTGCGTGAGCGAGAGACCGCCGGTGGGAGAGTTGGGGTCGCTGGCGCCGCCGATGACGCTGACGTCGCTCGGGAAGGTCAGCCCGGTGGGGTTGCCCGTCGTCGCGAGGAACCCGAGATCACCGCCCCACTGGATGCCGACGTCGCGCGAGAAGGTGCTCGTCGCCTCGACGATGCGCGCCTCGACGAGCACCTGCGGGGTCTGCGTGTCGAGCGAGCGCACGAGCTGCTCGACCTGGTTGAGCGAGGCCGCCACGTCGCGGACGATGAGCATGTTGGTGCGCTCGTCGACGGAGAGCGTGCCGCGCGAAGTGAGCAGCTCGCGCGCCCGGGGAGCGACCTCGCCGCCGAGCGCGTAGCTCACCGGGATGAGCCGGGTCTCGAGGGGCTCGAGGGCGACGTTCTGCTTGGCGCGCTCGATCGCGAGCTCGCGCTCCTTGTCGAGCACCGACTGGGGCGCGATGCGAATGATGTTGCCGTCGCGCTGCATGCCCAGCGAGCGGGCGGCGAGGATCACCTCCAGCGCGCGGTCCCACGGCACGTTGTGCATGCGGATGGTGACGTTGCCGGCCACGTCGTCGGAGGTGACGATGTTGACGTTGCCCACCTCCGCGAGGAGGCGCAGCACGTTGTGGATGTCCGCGTCCCGCAGGTCGATGTCGATGCGGCGCCCGGTGCCGGCGGACTGGCCCCGCGCGCCGTTGATCTGCATCGGGACGGTCGACAGGAACCCCGCCTCGTCGGCGCGCGCGGCCCCGACGACCTCCGCGGATTCGCGCGCCACCACCCGGGATGGCGGTCGGGTCGGCGGGGGATCGTCCGACGGCAGCATCTGCGCGAAGGACGCCCGCGGCGCGACGAGCGCCGCGACGAGGATCAATAGGGGCCCGGCGAAACGCCACGGAAGCGCGTGTGCGTGCCGGGGGCCATCAGACGGCGTGGGACGGAGCCGGTTCATCCAGGACCTCACTCGGGTTTCGCCCCCACGGTATCGGAGGGCGGCGGGCGAACCCGCATTTCTCTCAAAAAAATTTGACTCAACTGCCCGATGCCAGGAGCTCTGCACTGCTCCCGGTCCGCCGAACGGAGCTCCCATGGCCCCCCCCCTTTGATCTGGGAACCGATGCGTAGCCCGCTGGGCGGTCGGGAGGCGATCGATGGGTTAAGGGGCGCTCAGCGCAGCGGCGACTCGCCGCCCGTCGTCATGATGGGCGGCGGCGTGCTCGGGAGCGGGACCACCGTGGGCCCCGTGGGCCCCGGCGCGGCCGGGGGCGGCGCCTGCACGATGACCGTGGTGGTCGTGGTCGGAGCGCCCGAAGCCCCTCCCGTCGTGGTCGTGGTGCCAGGCCTGCCCGACCCGGGGCCCGGAGCGCCCGACGGTACGCTCGACGGCAGGAAGCTCGGGGCCGGCCCCCCGACGCCCGGGATGGGCATCCCGAGCGCGGAGCCCACCGAGGGCGGGGGCTGCGCCTGGGTGCTCGAGACGCCCTGCGAAGCCATCGCGACCGCGCGCTCGACCACCTGGGCGTTGGGGTTCAGCGGGTCTTCGCGCTCGAAGACCACCTCCGCGGGAATCTCCGCGAGCGCGCCGTCGGGCGCCCGACGGAGCCGGGCGGGCGAGATGCGCGCGACGCGCCAGTGCACGGCGTAGTCGGTGCGGCCCTCGACGTTCGAGCGGATGATCTCCTGCCGCCCGACGTACATGCCGCGCCGAAGGATGGTGCCGGCGTTGGAGGGGTCCTTCACCATCGCGTAGGGGCTGTCGGTGCCGAGCACCACCGCGACGAGGCGGAGCTCGTCGAGGGAGAATCGCGGCAGCACGACGGAGCGCGAGTCCGTGGTGGTGATGATGTCGATCCGGTTGCTGAAGCGCCGGAACGGGTCACGCACCTGGAGGCTCTCGACGAAGGACTGGTCAGTCACGGGGATGGGCGGCGGACCGCCGGCGTCCCCCTGGCCCGGGGTGGTGCGCCGGTTGGCGTTGTTGGCCCCCGTGCGCGCCGTGCTGTGGGTCGACGGCGCCGATGGGGGCGCCGGGGGCGGCGGGTCGTCGCAGCCGGCCGCGCCCAGGGCGAACGCGAGCGACCACGCCGTCGAGCGGCTCTGCCAGCGCTTCATCGCGCACCTCCAGCCGCGGCCGCGGGGGCCGCTCCCGGGGTGGCCGGGGCGCCGGTGGTGGCCACGCCGCGGAAGGTCGTCGCCAGGAGGGTCGCGGACAGCATCATGTCGTGCGTGTTCGGGTCCTCCGTCGGCGTCTGAAGCTCGATGTTCTCCATGTTGATGACGCGCGGCAGCTGCGAGACCGAGTGGAAGAAGCGCGCGAGGGAGAGGTAGGTGCCGTTGACCTGCATCTGCACCGGGATGCGCGCGAAGTATCGCTCGACGCGCTCGTCCACCGGCTGGATCAGCCGGATCGAGAGCCCGCTCGCCTCGGCGAGCGCGTTGATGCTGCGCATGAACCCGGGGATGTCCGGGTCGTTGGGCAGCACCGACTCCAGCGACTGGGCGTGCACCCGGGCCCGCGCCAGCTCCGCCACGTCCGTGTTGTACCGCCGGAGGTTCTGCTCCTCCCGAACCCGCGAAGCGACGAGCTCGGTGCGCCGCGCCTCCTGCTCCGTGCGGTCCTGGTCCAGCGGGTCATACAGGAGGAAGTAATAACCGGCGAGCACGCCGATCACCGCCACCACCCAGACCACCACCAGGAGCACCGTCTGGTTGACCCCGCCGAGGCTCAGGCCGCCGCTCTTCTTGGCCGCCATGTCAGTACCTCACCCTCGCGCTGATGGTGAACTGCTGCACCGGCAGGCCGTTGGTCGCCACGGCCGCCGAGGCGCGCTCGAGGCGCACGTTCTGGAAGTACAGGCTGAGCTGCATCCGGCGCATCGCCTCGCCGACGTCGTCGGCGGTGCGGCCCTCACCCTGGATCTTCACCGTGCGGTTCTCCTCGTCGAAGCTCGTGAGCCAGAGCCGCTTGGTGTCCCAGGTCGTGCTCCAGAGCTGGTCGCGCAGGCCGCGCGCGCGGAGGTTCTCGACCACCGTCGGATCGGCCGTCGGCGCGCCGTTGGTCGAGAGGATGTGCGAGATCTCCAGCAGCATCGAGGTGGGGCCCGTGCGGGCCGCCTGGAGCTGCTGGATCGCCTCCTCGCGACGGTGGATCTCCGCGAGCTCGTCGAGGATCTTCTGGTGATCCGCCACGCGACCCTTGATGGCGTCGATCTCGCTCTGGGTGCGGGTGTTGGCGTTGCGGATCGCGTCCACCTCGCCCACCTGCGACGTGTGGAAGAGGAACAGCCCGCTCAGCAGCAGCACCAGCGACCCGATGACGCCGACGAGCAGCATGTTCGGGACGCTGCCGCCGCCGAGGCCCGCCTGCGCGCGGCGCCCCTTGTCGTCTGGCAATAGGTTGATCTTGAGCATCGTCTCGGTCCCTCTACGCCTTCTCGCGGTCCTTGCGCAGCGCCAGCCCGATGGCCACGGCGACCTGCGCACGGTGCAGGTTCAGCAGGTCGCCGTTGACCTCCTTCAGGTCGACGGCGATGTCTCGAAACGGATCGAGCAGCTCCACCGGCGCCTTCGTGCGGCGCTCGATGGCGGCGCCCACCTCGGGGATGTTCGCCGTCCCACCAGAGATGTAGATCCGCGAGATCTCCCGCTCGCCGCTCGTCGCCAGGTAGAAGTCCAGCGAGCGGAGAATCTCACCGCTGAGCCCCTCGCAGACCTGCCGCACGATCTGCGGCACCTCGTTGGGGACCACCGAGCGGCCGGTCGACGCGCCCTGCATCACCGCACCGGTCTTGTACGTCTCGGCCTCCTCGTAGGAGATGCCGAGGCGCTTCTGGATCTCCTCGGTGATCGCGTTGCCGCCGTTGATGATGTTGCGCGTGAACGCCGGGATTCCCGCCGACAGGATGTTGATGGTGGTGAGCGTGGCGCCGATATTGATCAGCGCGATGGTGCCGTCCTTGGGCAGGCCGTAGTTCACCTCGAAGGTGTTCTGCACGGTGAAGGCGTCGACGTCGATCACCATGGGCTTCAGCTTCGCCTCGCGGGCGACCTGCGCGGTGTCGTTGATCTCGTCCTTTTTGGCCGCCACGAGCAGCACGTCCATCTGCCCCTGCTCGCTCCGGCTGCGCAGCACCTCGTAGTCGATCTGCACGTCCTTGATGTCGTACGGGATCTGCTGCTCGGCCTCCCAGTCGATCTGCTCGTCGAGCTCCGCGGCGCTCATGAGAGGCAGCGTGATGCGCTTGATGATCACCGCGTGGCCGGACACCGCGAGCGCCACCTCTCGGCGCTTGATCTTGAGCTGCGTGAAGAGGGCGTTGAGCCCCTCGAGCACCGCCGCCGTGTTCATGACGTGCCCATCGACGATCGTCTGCGGCGGCAGCGGGTGGTACCCGAAGCGCACAAGAGTGCGCTTGCCGCGCACGTCCTTGAGCTGACAGACCTTGATGGAACTCGAACCGATGTCGACGCCGACGAGATAGTTGCCTTCGGCCATCCGCGTTCCTTGGAGCAGCGCCGTGGGGTGGACGCTGATCAGCGCTATTCAAGCACCCGCGCGTCTCGCGGGTCAAAACTTGATCGGACAACCGTCCCTCGAGGCAGGAGCTCTACCGCTTCGCGCCCTTGGCGGCCGGCTTCGCGGGCGACTCCGCCTCGTCTTCGCCGACGTCGATGTCTTCGAGGCGGGCGACGCGCACCTTCGTCGAGCCAGCGTCTTCGCCCTTTCCATCGTTGTCCAGTTCGATGAGCGACGCGTAGAGCGTGGCCAACATCGGGGCCATGATGAGCGGCTGCTGGTAGAGGTGCGCGGGCGTCGAGGAGGTGGCGGGCAGGCTCCCGAGGAGGGCCGTGAAGTCGATGGCGCTGCCGGTGAGCACCACCGCGCCGAGGGCGTAGAGGCCGCACCCCACCGCGATACCGAATACACCACGGAGTAAAGCCTCGATCCATGCGCCGGGCTTCCACAGCGGCTTGCCCGCGACGACGCCGGTGACGGCCCCGAGAACTCCGTACAGGAGGTAGCCCCAGAACCCGCTCACGCTCCCGATGTGCGCGAGCATGTAGAGCCCGACGGCCATGCCCCCGCCGAGGATGAGGCCCTTCAACATTCCGATGATCAGGCGCTTCAGCATGGGGTGGTGACGAGGTTGTCACGCGCCCCCCGCAGCGGCAACCGTCGCGGCGAGGGGAAGGTATCGGGCGAGAGCGTGGGCTAGAAGCTGGGCGCCGCGCCGGTGGGCACGAGCTGGGCCGCGACGCAGCCCTGCCCGTCGACGCCGTCGATGCGCAGCGTGAAGAGCGGCTCGAGGTGGACGCCATCCCCCGCGGGGCGGGCCTCGGAGATGCCGACGACGCGGCAGGTTCCGTCGCCGAGGCGGGAGGTCTCGAGGATGAGCGGCCGCGAGGCCGCGAGGCGCACGATGGCCTGCGTGGCCGAGAGCCACGAGCCCTCGGTGCCTTCGCCCGCGAGGCGGAGGAGGCCCGCGTGCGCACCCGGTGCGTCGACCGCGGCGAGGATGCCCTCGGCGCCGGTCACGAAATGGTGGAGCACGGCGCGCGCCGTCGCCGGCGTGGTCTCACCGAACACAAGCCGGTGGGGTCGCATGCGCACCGCCGCGTCGACCGCTGCCGTGCTGTCCCCCTCGGCGTGGAGCACCGCGGCGTCGCGGCGCACCCGGGCGAGCTCGTCGCGGGCCTCGACGATGGCGATGCGGTCGGTCGCCGGGAGCGCCGAGAGGAAGGCCGACAGCAGCGTGGTGCGCCCGGAGCCGGCGCCGCCGACGACGAGAACGTTGCGCCGCGACTGCAGCGCGTGGTGGATGAGCGGCAGCGTGTTGGACGAGAGCGCCCCGCGCGCGGCGAGGTCGTTGAGGGTCGGAGCGCGTGCCGGGGCGCGCTCGACGGAGGCCACCGGGCCGTTGATCGCGACCGGCGGAAACACCGCCACGAGGCGGGCGCCGTCGCGGAGGATGGCTTCGAGGGCCGGGCGGCTGCCGCGGTCGACGCCGTGTGAGCGCAGCAGTCGGTCGATGCCCTCGACGGCCGCGGCCGACGAGGAGAAGCAGTAACCGGAGGGGCCCACCACGCCGCTGCGCCCGACGGACACGATGCCCGTGGACTCGACGATGATGGTGGTGATCTCGCCGTCCTCGATAAGCGTGTCGAAGGGGCCGGCGCCCGCGATCTCCGCGAGCGCGTCGCGGGTGAGCCGCTCGGGGGTCACGCCGTTGGGGAGGTTGGGCAGGCTGCGCGCGGCCTGCTCGACGGTGGGGCGCAGGCGGGCCCGGGCGACCTCGTCGCCGACGGCGGACTCGGCGCCCCGGCTGCGAGCTCCCCGCACGACCTGGGCGAGCAGCTCCTGGTACTCATCGACCGCGTGGCCGGAGGGGCGGGAGGAAGCGCGCACCGGCGCCACCGCGACGGCGTGCGAGGGCGGAGCGCCGCTGGGGATGGACGCCGGCTCCAGCGGGCGCGACATCGCGACGGCGGCGGCGACGTCGGGCTGACGCGTCGGCTCGTCGAGGTTGGGGACCATCGGGATGACCTCCCGCTGCGGAATCTCCGCGGGCGTCGGCATCGCCGCGGTCGGGAGCGGGGCGGCGGCGGGCGCCCCTACCGGAGGCATTCCATGCGGCGCGAAGGAGGACGCGGGGCCACCGAACGAGGGAGGCGGCGCGCCATAGCCTGGAGGGGGACCGCCGAGCGACGGAGGGGGACCGCCGAGCGACGGAGGGGGACCGCCGAGCGACGGAGGGGGACCGCCGAGCGACGGAGGGGGACCGCCGAGAGACGGAGGGGGAGCGCCGAAGGAGGGAGGAGGACCGCCAAGCAGCGGCGCGGATCCCATGGAGGGAGGCATTCCGCCCATCGACGAAGGAGGACCGCCCAAAGACGGCGCCGGACCCATCCCGCCACCCATCGGGGGACCACGCATCGGGGGACCACCCATCGGGGGACCACCCATCGGGGGACCACCCATCGGGGGACCACCCATCGGGGGACCACCCATCGGGGATTCCATCGGCATCGACGGACCGCCGGGGCCACGCGCCCCGATGGGAGGCATCGCACCGCCCGAGCCAGGACGAAGCGGCGGGGGACCACCCGCGGGACCAGCGCCAGGGCTTCCTGGCCCCATCACCGTGCTGCGGGGCGGACCACCCGGCGGCGACATCGGACTCGCCGGACGGGCCTCGGGGGGACCACCCATCGGGCCCGGCGCCGACATCGGGCCGGGAGACGAGCCACGCGCGAGACCGGGCGGAGCTCCAGCTCCTGGGCGCCCGCCGAGCGGCGGCGGGCCGAAACTCCCAGCAGCGCGCGCGGGCTCTGGCGTCTCCGGCGAGTCGTCGTAGCCGCCGTCATCGACACCCTGCGGTGCGCCCATGTCAGCGTCGTTGCCGGCGTCATCGCCTACATCGTCCATGGCGCCCGCGAGGTCACCCATGTCGACGGTGACCACGAAGTCACCGATGTAGATCTTGTCACCCGGACGAATCACCGACGGCGTCGTGATGCGACGGCCGTTGAGATAGGTGCCGTTGGTGCTCTTCAGGTCGGCAACGAAGAAGCGCCCCTCCCGGCAGAACACCTGCGAGTGACGCTTGGAGACGTTGCCCTTCGGCAGGACGATGTCATTCCCAGGGACGCGGCCAACGGTGACCTCGTCCTTGTCGAACTCCATCCGCTTGGGCGTTCCCCCCTTCTCCGTCACGTTCAGCGTCAGCATCGCGGCAACTTCGCTCCTCTTCGGTCCGCATCGTAACCGATTCCGTACCGGCAGTGCCTAGCAACTTGGGGACGTTGCGGAGATCCCTCGGAGCACCCGAAGCGTTCCATCGCCGGCGCCGCCCACGCACACCGGCGCGCCCGCCGGGTCGAGCACGAGGCAGGTGCCCTCCACGCCGGGCGGCGCCAACACCGGCCGACCGAAGCGCAGCGCGCGCGCCGTCTCCTCGTCCACCGTCGCCGTCGGCATCCAGTTCGCGGCCCGCGACCATCCCTCCACCGCCGCCCGCACCTCGTCCTTCATCGCGGCGTCACCGCGCGACGCGGCCATCAGCACCGCGCCGTCAAAGGCGCCGTCGAGCGTGAAGGCGCCCGAGCGCGTGCGCCGCAGCGCCGTGAGGTGCCCGCGGGTGCCGAGCGCGAGCGCCAGGTCGCGCGCCAGCGAGCGCACGTAGAAGCCCTTGCTCACCGCCACCGAGAGCGCGCACTCCGGGGGCTCGGTGCGCACCGCGGTCACCACGGCCTCGCGCAGGGCGACCTCCCGGGCCTCCGGCACCACCACCTCGCCGCGGCGCGCACGGGCGTGCATGGCCTCACCGTCGACCTTGATCGCGCTCACCACGGGCGGCACCTGGGAGATGGTCCCGACCATGGCCGCGAGCGCGGCTTCGATGGCCTCCCGGGTCGGCGCGGCGGTGCCCTCCGGGGCGCGCGCGACGACCTCGCCCTCCGCGTCAAGGGTGTCGGTCTCGGCGCCGAAGCCCACCGTGGCGTCGTAGGCCTTGTCGTCGGCCGAGAGGTGCGCCGAGAGCTTCGTCGCCTCGCCGAGCATCAGCACGAGCACACCCGTCGCCATCGGGTCGAGGGTGCCCGCGTGGCCCACCTCGCGCTGCCCGAGCGCGCGACGCGCCGCCGCCACCACGTCGTGAGACGTCGGGCCGCGCGGCTTGTCCACCCGCAGCACGCCGTCGATGGGCGGTCGCCGGGGCGGCACCGATCAGTCCGGCTCGCCGGGCTTCGGGTCTTCGCTCGGGGCGGGCGGCGGAGCCTTCAGCTCCTCGCCTACCTCGCGCAAGAGCGCGTCGAGGCGCACCAGGTCGTCGCGGTTGGCGTCGAGGGAGAAGTGCAGCTCCGGCGCGTGCCGCAGCCCAAGCCGCGGCGCGAGCTTCGAGCGGATCATCGAGGCCAGCTTGTCGAGCCGACGCCCCGCCACCTTCGCGCGGATGCCCCCCGGGTCGTCGCCCATCAGCACGAAGCCGATCTGCGCTTGCGAGACGTCCTCCGCCACCTTGGTTGCGGTGATCACCACGCCCTCCAGCCGCGGGTCGCGGAACTCCTGCGACAGCATCACCGCGAGCTCCTGGGTGATGCGCGAACCGACCCGCGCCGCGCGGTGTCCGGTCTCAGCCTTCTTCACTGCCACCGAACTTCTCCATCAACCCCGAGGCGTCATCCATCTCGCTGCCGCCCGGGAGCGCCTCGTCGTCGGGGTAGACCACGAAGGCCAGCTCGCGGCCGCTCACCAGCGCGGCGCCCGCCACCGCCGAGGCCACCGCCGCGGTCACCTTGTCGAGCACCTCGTTGACGTGCCCGCGCTCGGTCGAGATCGCCGAGACCGCCAGCGTCGCCACCTGCCAGCGCTCCTGATCGCCGACCTCGGCCACCGCCACGTTGAAGCGCGCGCGCACGCGATCGACAGCCCGGCGCACCACCGCGCGACGGTCTTTGAGGGAGTGGGCCGCGGGGAGGTGCAGCCGCAGCCGCAGGAGCCCGATCACCATCGCCGTATCATTCCGCGCGCCACTGCACGCGCAGCCCGCCGTCGCACTCCACCGCAGCCTTGAGGGCGTCCCGCAGGCCGCGGAGCATCACCGCCGCCAGAAGCTCCGGCTGCGACTCCCGCTCCTCCTCGATCAGCTCGCGCCGACCGCTGAGCACCTCGAGCACCGCCGCCGGATCGACCTTCCGGCGCTGCTTCAGCTCAAACTCCTCCGCCACCACCCGCGCGATGTACGCCGCCGCGGCGACGCGCCGGTTCTGCCGCAGGACGTTGGCGACTCGCACCGCCATCTTCTTGCAGCGAACTGGCGAGAAGCGGCCCGAGCGCGGCCCGCGGGCGGACCACTCCCAGGGCTTGCCCGAGACCTCCGTCACGGCGGCCATCACCGCCTCGAAGGGGTCGCGGCCCTCCCAGGGGTAGTCCCACGAGCCCGGCAACTCATCGCCGTCCTCGTCGAGGATCTGGAACCGAGTCGCGCCGGACATCCGAACCTGCATGGCCACTCTCAGACCTCTTCCACCGCCGCGGGTCGCCCGGTCAGAGGCGCGCCGCGACCTCCTCGAGCTCGTACACCTCGATGATGTCCGCAGCCTTGATCTCTGGCGTGTTGTCGAGGGCGATGCCGCACTCGAAGCCCTGGGTGACCTCCTTGACGTCGTCCTTGATGCGGCGGAGCGAGCCGAGCTTGCCCTCCCACTTCACGACGCCGTCGCGCCGGAGCCGCGCGCGGGCGTTCCGCTTCACGACGCCTTCGGTCACCATGCAGCCCGCCACGACGCCGGTCTTGGTGATGTTGAACACCATCCGGACCTCCGCCTTGCCGAGCGGCTTCTCGATGAAGGTCGGCTTGAGCTGACCCAGCATCAGCGCCCGCACGTCGTCCACGGCCTCGTAGATGATCGTGTAGAACTTCAGCGCCACGCGCGCCTCGTCGGCCGCCGCCTGCGCCTTCCCGGCCGGGCGGACGTTGAAGCCGATGATCACCGCGTTGGACGCCGACGCCAGCTGCACGTCGGTCTCGGTGATGGCGCCCACCGCGCCGTGGATCACCGACACCCTCACCTTCTCCGTCGACAGCGACGTCAGCGCCTTCTTCAGGCCCTCCACCGCGCCCTGCGCATCAGCCTTGACCACAAGGTTGATGTTGATCTGCGCCGCGTCGCCGCTGATGGCCGCCGCGACCCTCGCCGCGAGGTCGTCGCTCGGGCGCGACTCCATCGGGCGCTTGGTGAGCATCTTGATCTGCTCGGCCACCTCCTGCGCCTTGCGCAGGTCGGCCGCCACGTAGAGCTTGTCGCCCGCCGTCGGGACCTCGCTCAGGCCCACGATCTCGACCGGCGTGCTCGGCCCCGCCTTGTCGATGAGCTTGCCGCGGTCGTCGTACATCGCGCGGATGCGTCCGTAGGCCGCGCCCACGAGCACCGCGTCGCCGTTGCGCAGCACGCCCTCCTGCACGAGCAGGCGCGCCACCGGGCCGCGGCCCTTGTCCAGCTTCGCCTCGAAGACGGTGCCCACCGCGGGGCGCTTCGGGTCGGCCTTCAGCTCCAGGAGCTCGTTCTGGTTCGCGAGGTTCTCCAGGAGGTCATCGATGCCGGTGCGCGCCTTGGCGCTCACCTTCACCACGAGCACGTCGCCGCCGTCGCGCTCGGTGATCACGTCGTACTGGAGCAGCTGGTTGAGCACCCGGTCAGGGTTCGCATCCGCCTTGTCCATCTTGTTGAGCGCCACCACGATCGGCACCTTCGCCGCCTTCGCGTGGTTGATCGCCTCGACGGTCGTCGGCATCACGCCGTCGTCCGCCGCGACCACCAGCACCGCGACGTCCGTCAGCTGCGCGCCGCGCGATCGCAGCGACGTGAAGGCCTCGTGACCCGGCGTGTCGAAGAAGACCACCATCCCCTTCGGAGTGCTCACGCGGTACGCGCGCACCTCCTGGGTGATGCCGCCCGCCTCGCCCTCCGCCACGCGCATCCCGAGGATGGCGTCGAGGAGGGTCGTCTTGCCGTGGTCGACGTGACCCATGACCGTGACCACCGGCGCACGAGGCACCAGCGGCGACGGCTCGAAGGTCGCGAGCGCCGTCTTCACAATCTCGTCGAGGTTGAGGGCGACGTCCTCGACCGAGTAGCCGAACTCGTTCGCGAGGATCTTCGCCGTCTCCGCGTCGAGCGTGGAGTTGATGTTCTTCCCCTTCTCGCCCATCTGGATGAGCTTGAGGAGGACGTCCGTCGCCTTGAGGCTCATCCGACGCGCAAGCTCCTGGAGGGAGATCTGCGCCTCGATCTTGATGACCTTCTTGTGCTGCGACATCTCCGTCAGCGCAACGGGCTTGGCAGGGCCGCCGCGCTGGCCGAAGGGGATGGGCTTGAAGCGCCCGGTCTTCGGGTCGAAGACGCCCGGCGAGCGGGCCGGGCCGGTGACCATCGGACGACGGATGCCCGTACCCGAGGCCGCCGGCGGCTTCGTCTCGATGAAGCGGTTGCCCGCGGCCGGGCGCGAGCTCGTCATGTTGGACGAGGGCCCCTGGCGCGACGCCTCGTAGACGACCGTGCGCGTCACTGGATCCCAGCGCGCGATGCCGCTCTTCTGCTGCGGGGGCGGCGGGGCGCTCGGGCGCGGCGCCTCGACGAGCTTCGCCTCGACGACCTGGGCGGCGACTGGCGTCGGACGGATCTCGGGCTCGGCGACGGGTTCGACGACGGGCTCGGGCTTCGCCTCGATCGCCTGCGCGGCCTCGACCCTCGCCGGCTCGGCGACGGACTCGGCCTTCGCTTCGACGACCGGCGGGGCCTCGACCTTCGCGGGCTCCGCGACGACGACAGGCTCCTCGACCTTAGGGGCGACGGTGACCCTCGGGGCCTCGGCCTTCGGGGCCTCGGTGACCTTCGGGGCCTCGGCCTTCGGGGCCTCGGTGACCTTCGGGGCCTCGACCTTCGGGGCCTCGGTGACCTTCGGGGCCTCGGTGACCTTCGGGGCCTCGGTGACCTTCGGGGCCTCGGTGACCTTCGGGGCCTCGGTGACCTTCGGGGCCTCGGTGACCTTCGGGGCCTCGACCCTCGCAGGCTCTTCGACCGGGGCCGAGGGCTCCGGCCTCACGGCCTCCTCGAGCCTCGCCTCGGCGACCGGGGGCGCCGCCTCGACCTTCGCGGGCTCCTTCGTCACGGCGGCCGGCGGAGGGGCCTCGGCGACGCGGACCACGGGCTTCGGTGCGACCTTCGGTGCGGGCGCCGGCGGGGGCTCGACGCGCTTGAGCTTCTTCACTCCAGGCGCGACCTCCACCTCGACGAACTGCGACTGCTTCTCGCGAAGCAGGGACGTCCGGATCTGGTCGAGGTAGGCCCCGTCGACCTTCGACATCTTGTTCTTCACTTCAATGCCGAGCGCGCGGATCTTCAGGAGTACGGCGTCCGTATCCATCTTGAGATCCTCCGCGATCTCATAAACCCTCACCGTACCCTGCATCAGTCCTCCAGTGTCCCAAGGCGATCGACCGTCGCGGCGAGTTCCGCCGCGATGCGCGCTTCCCGGATCGCGAGGAGAGAGACCTCCCCGCGGCCGAGCAGCGCGCCGAATTCCTGCTTCGTTGCGTAGGGCGCCGACCGGCGCGCTCCCTCTGCGATGGACCGCGCGTTGCCGCCCGCGTCCTTCGCCACCAGCACCAGGTGCGCTTGCCCCTTGGCGACAGCCGTGTCCACGGCCTCCGCCCCGATGGCCAGCGACTTCGTCCGCGAGGCGACCAGCAGCAGCGAGGTGACCCGCTGCGCCATCGCCGCCCGCAGCTCCGCGAGCAGCGCCGCCGCGTCGAGGTCGCGCCGCGCTTCGACCTTGAGCGACCGCTCGGCCGCGTGGCGCTTCACCATCATCGCGACGCATGCCTTCGTCGGGTGCACCCAGGCCCCGCGCCCGCTCTTCACGGCGCGCGGGTCGAGAGCGAGGCCCTGCTCCGGGCCGACCACCACGCGCACGAGCTCGTCCCGCTCGCCGCGCAGCCGACAGGCCACGCAGGTGCGCTCGGGGGACTTCGTGTTCGTGCTGCCCGGCGTGCTCATCACATCACCCGTCCAGCGGCTCGCCGCGCTCGGCGTTCTCGGCCCGGAGCGCCTTGCGGGCCTCCTCGATGACCTTCTGCTCGGAGCTCAGGAAGGTCTGCGCGCCCAGCTTGATCTGCCGCACCTTGCGCAGGCCGAGGCCCGTGTCGCGGAGGAGCGAGTCCTCGTGCGTGGTGTGCAGCTGTTCGACCGTGCCGACGCCCGCGGACGTCAGCAGGTTGATGGTGTGCTCGCCGACGCCGCGCACGAAGAGCAGGCGCTCGCGTTCGCTCAGGGGCTCGGTGCGCCGCGAGGCCTCGCGGATGCGCCGCTGCCGCAGCTCCTCCATCGCGGTCTCCGCCGACGACTTGATGCGGTCGGCGTTCTCCGCGCCCCCGAGGCCCGGGATGCCTGCGAGCTCGTCGGTGCTGGCCTCAGCGACCTCCTCCAGCGAGCGGAAGCCCAGCTTGTACATCGTCTGCGCGATGCTCGGCGTGACCCCGGGGATGAGGGAGAGGGCGTTGATCGACTCCTCCTCCATCTGCTTGAACTTGCTCTCGGAGATGATGTCGAGCTTCCACCCGGTGAGTTGGGAGGCGAGCCGGACGTTCTGCCCCTTGCGGCCGATGGCCAGGGAGAGCTTCTCGTCGGACACCACCAGCTCCATGGCGTGGTCGGCCTCGTTGACCAGCACCCGGGAGATCTCCGCCGGCGCGATGGCGTTGCACACGTAGCGTGCCGGGTCGCGGTCGTAGGGCACGATGTCGATGCGCTCGCCGCGCAGCTCCTGCACCACGGCCTGCACCCGCGAGCCCTTCACGCCCACGCACGCGCCCACCGGGTCGACGTCGAGGTCGCGGGAGGACACCGCGATCTTGCTGCGCACGCCGGGCTCACGCGCGGCGGCGACGATCTTCACGATGCCCTCGTAGATCTCTGGGACCTCGGCCTCGAAGAGCTTGATGAGCAGCCCGACGTCGCCGCGGGAGAGCAGCACCTGCGGGCCCTTGGCCTCGCGGTCGATGTCCTTCACGAAGGCCACGATGCGCTCGCCGGGGCGGTAGCTCTCGCGCGGGACCTGGTCCTTCGCGCGCAGGATGGCCTCGGTGCGCCCGAGGTCGACGATGATGTCGTTGCGCTCGAAGCGGCGGAAGATGCCCGTGATGATCTCGCCCTTGCGCGAGATGTACTCGTTGAACACCAGCTCGCGCTCGGCGTCGCGCACGCGCTGGATGATCACCTGCTTGGCCGCCTGTGCCGCGATGCGGCCGAAGCCCTTGCGCAGCGTGGAGAGGTTGAGCACGTCGCCCCACTTGGCCTCCTGCTCGGCCGCCTTGCGCTCGTCCTCGCCCCGGTAGAACACCTGGAAGGCCAGCTGCTCGCCGACCTGCGCGTCGGGGTCCATCTTGCGCGCGACGTCCAGGAAGATCTCCTGGTCGGGCTGCGAGACCGTGTCGACCACGGTCATGTGCTGGTAGAGGTCGACCGCGCCGTCGCGCTCGCTGTAGCGGGCGACGAGCTCCCGGGTGCCCCCGAGGTGCTTGCGCGCCGCCGACAGGATCGCGCTCTCGAGCGTGAGCACGAGGACCGATCGCTCGATGCCCTTGTCCTTCGCGACCGCGTCGAGCGTCATGCTCAGATTCAGCGTCTGCTGCGCGGGTGCCTGGGGTGGTTGCTGCTTCGCTGCCATGTCCGTTTACCTTCCAGCCTCGGGCGACTCGTCGCCCGTTGCCTTCGCGACCCCGTCCGTCTTCGGTGGTCGAGGCGCCTTGGGGCCCTTCCCCGGCTTCACCGGCTTGGGGGCTTTGATCTCCAACAATCGCGCGCGGGACACCTGCCGGCGGGGGATCGCGACCTCGCGACCTCCGACCGACACCCGCACCGCGTAGCCGTCACCGTCATCCGTCGTCCCGAGGAGCGTGGCCTCGAAGGAGGTCTTGCCCTCGAGCGGCCCGCGCGTCCGGACCTTCATCTCGAACCCTGCAAACCGATCGAAATCCTTGCGGGTCTGGACCGGTCGCTCGAAGCCGGGCGAGCTCACCTCGAGGTCGTAGGCCACTTCGATGCGATCGTCCTTGTCGAGCAGGTCGGCGACCGCGTGGCTCACCGCCGCGCACAGGTCCGCGGTGGTGCCGGGATGCGCGTCGTCGGGCTTCACCCTCGGATCGCCCCCCGGGCGGTCGATGTACAGACGGAGAACACCGCGGCCCGGACCCTGGAGCCATTCCAGGGCCACGAGCTCCACGCCGATTGATTCAGCGAGGGGCTCGATCTCTCCGCGGAGCTGTTCAACATCAACGCGCACGCACTCTCCGTTCACCCTCTCCGGGGCCCGAACGGTCGCGCGACCAGCGCCGCCTGCTGACGGACCGCGTCGCCCGCCCCGTTGACCCTCCCGGTGCCTCCATCCCTCCAAACGAACCCTCAGGGAGGGGCGTTGGAGATCTAAGGGAACAACCAGCAGGGAGCGGAGCATCGGCGAGGCACGGTGATTCCGAGAGAGGTCGGACTCACCAGTCTGACCCCCACCGCGAACGGGAGGAGCAGAACCGATGGTTCTCGGGGGGGCACCCGGATGGGAAGAAGAGACATCCCCGAGGACGGCGGCCTACGTACCACCGTCCAATGCAGAGCACAAGCGCGCTCTGCGCAGACCGTCAGGGAGCCGGGGTCGTGGCGGCGGGGGTCGTGGCGGCGGGGGTCGTGGCGGCGGGGGCGCTCGCCTCGCCGGCGGGGACGATGCGGAACTCCACCCGGCGGTTCTGCGCGCGGACCAGGGCGCTCGTGCCGGGGGTGACCGGGCGCGTCTCGCCGAAGCCCGTGGACGTGAGGCGCGCGGCGTCGATGCCGTGGCTGGTGAGCCAGGTCACCACGCTCGCGGCGCGGCGCCTTGAGAGCTCCAGGTTGCCCGCGTCGTCGCCCACGTCGTCGGTGTGACCCTCGACGGAGACGTGCCGGATCTCCGGCGTCGCGGCGAGCGCGTCGGCGACCGCGGTGAGCACCGGGAAGCTCGTGCCCAGCACGACGTCGCGGCTGGGCGCGAAGAACACCGGGCGGTTGATGCGGATCTGCCCGCCGTCGACCAGCACGAGGCCAGGGCAGCCGTTGCGCACCGGGTCGGCGCTGGGAGCGCCGGGCCGGTCGGGGCAGTGGTCGGTGAGGTCGGGCACGGAGTCGTGGTCGCGGTCGGGCGCCGGGCAGCCCGCGCGCGCCGGATCGGCGTGCAGCCCGATGGGCTCGGCCGGGCACTGGTCGGCGTGGTCGAAGACACCGTCGTGGTCGCCGTCGCCGTCGGGGCAGCCCGCGCGCTCGGGGTTGGGGTGCTCGCCCGCCGGTTCGCTCACGCACTGGTCTTGCGGGTCGAGCACGCCGTCGTGGTCGGTGTCGGGGATGGGGCAGCCCGCGCGCGCCGGGTCGGGGTGATCGCCCGCGGCGACGCTGGGGCACTGGTCATCGGGGTCGAAGACGCCGTCGCTGTCGGTGTCCGCCGCGGGACAGCCGCGGCGTGCCGGGTCGGGGTGGTCGCCCGCGGGCTGGTCGGCGCAGAGGTCGTCGGGGTCGTGGACGCCATCGTGGTCGCGGTCTGCGGGGGGCGCGGGGGGCGGCGGGGCGTCGGCGACGCCGCGGAAGGCGAGCGTGAGACCGGCGTGCCAGTACGAGACGTCGGTGCCGTCCTGCGAGAGGGAGAGCCCGGTCTGCGGCGTCGACCCGAGGGGGGGCGTCAGCCGGCGACCGTCGACGATGTACCCGAAGCGACCGTAGGGGCCGAAGGAGATGCCGTCGGTCACCCGGAACTCGAAGCCGAGGCCGCCGTCGAAGCCCGGCGAGGTGACGCTGCCGGGCAGCGAGGCGCCGCCGTTGGCGTCGATCCAGAGGCGGCCCACGGAGCCGAGCATCGGCTCGAAGCGGAGGCCCGCCGTGAGGTTGATGAGCGGGATGTTGTCGCCGAAGGTCGAGTCCCGGAAGAAGTGCCCGAAGGAGCCTCCGATCTGGATGGCGAGCGGCGTCGAGAAGAGGTTGATCGCGATGCGCGCGGTGCCGACCAGGGCGATGGTGTCGGTGTTGACCTCGCTGTGGTCGAAATCGCGGATGGTCGTGCCCGCGCCGGCCTCGAGGCGGAACGTCCACGGCTGGAGGCGCTGGGCAGCGGCGGTGGAGGGGAGCGCCGTCAGCGCGAGGCTGGCGAGCGCGGCGCACGAAAGGAGGGCGGGGCGACGCATGGTGATGGGCGCGTGGGTACCACCCTTCGACGGGCGGTGGAAGGCTCCGCAGGCGACGCCGGGGCACTTCGCCTCACCGCCGGTGCGATGGGCTATAGGTTCCGACGCATGACCGAGACCACCGCCGCGAAGCCCCGGAGCACCGTGCACATCCGCGTCAACTACGCGGACGTCGACCGCATGGGGCTGCTACACCACAGCGTCTACCTCAAGTACCTGGAGCGCTCCCGGGAGGAGTACATCCGCCGGCGCAACGGCGCCTACGCCGCGCTCGAGGACGCTGGGGTGCTCATCGTGGTGGTCGAGGCCAACCTCAAATACAAGCGCCCCGCGCGCTTCGACGACGTGCTCGCGGTGACCCTCGAACTCTACGAGGTCGGCGCGGCGTCGATGCGCATCGCCTACGAGGTGCGCCGGCTGGGCGAGGACGACCCCATCGCCACGGCCACCACCCGGCACGCCCTCATGACCCGCGAGGGCCGGGTGCTACGGCTCACCGACGAGATCCGCGCGATGCTGACCCGCGACGAGGCCGTGAAGCGCGACGGGGAGCTCGACTGACCCGCATCGGGCCGTTGCAATCGCTTCGGCGACGGCTCTACCTTGCGGCCCGGAGGATCCGATGCGCACTTCGAGACTCGCGACCCGCCTCACGCTCGCCGCCGCCCTCTGTCTGGGCACGGCTTCCCTCGCCGGCTGCGAGAACGAAAACGACCCCGCCACGTGGGTCGGCAAGCTGGGCGCCGCCAACAAGCGGCCTGCTGCGATGCGCAGGCTACGGCAGATGTGGGAGTCCAAGCTCGCCACCACCACGCCCCCCAACAACGTCCGTGACCCCGCGGTGCAGGCCTTCCTCAACGCCGTTCTCCCGACCGTCAACGAGACCTTCGTCGACCACCGCGACGAGCTCGCCGTGCGCAAGGAGGCGATCGAGATCCTCGCGGGCAGCAACGACCCGCGGGCCATCCCGGCGCTGCTCAACGCGCTGGAGTTCAGCCCGGGCAACACCGAGAGCGAGCGCATCGCGCTGCGCGCCGCCCAGTCCCTGAGGGAGCTGCACCCGACCAGCAACCCCCTGGTCGTGCAGCGGCTGCTGGCCACCATCGACCGCGCCTCGGGCAACTCCGGCACGGCGCCCAACATCCGCGAGGCGGTCATCCTCGCCCTCGGCGCCATCGGCGACCGCAGCGCCGTCGACGTGCTCGTCCGTACGTTGAAGAAGCCCATCGACCAGCAGGAGATCCGCACCGCGCGCGCCTCCGCCGACGCCCTCGGCATGCTGGGCGACGCCTCGCAGCCCGTCGTCGACGCGCTCATCTACGGCCTGTACCTCAACGTCCGCCGGGCCAACGCGTTTAACAACTGCGGCCGCGCCCTCACCCGCCTCGGCGCCGCCGCCGTGGTGCCGCGCCTCGTCGCGACCGTCAACGGGCAGAACCCCGAGGTCACGCTCCTCATCAACTCCTTCGCGTCGGTGCCCGGCATGCCGCCGGTGCCGCCCGGGCTCCAGCAGTCCACGGCCATCGACGTGCTGCGCAACTTCGCCGACCGCTCGGCGGTGCCCGCGCTCATCGGCCTGCTCAACAACCGCGAGACCGTCGCAAACGTTCGCGGCGCCGCGGCGGAGACCCTCGGGTACACCGGGCTCGCGCTCCCCGCCGACGCGCCCGAGCGGGCGCAGATCTTCGACGCCCTCTCCACGGTGTTCAACGAGGGCACGCCCGGCGGCGAGGACGACATGGCCCCTACCGTCGCGCCCGCGCTGGTGCTGCTCGGCGACGCGCGCACCGTCGCGCTCCTCGTGCGGCGCATCAGCACCCGCGAGATGAGCGCCCCCACCGCGGTGCCCTACCGCCTCGGGCTCCTGATGCCCCTCGCCAGCGCCGTACGCCACGACACCTTCGCGCAGTTCGACGCCCTCGCCGCCACCGCCGCCACGCAGCTCACTGCGATGGTCGCCGCGCAGCCCGACGCGGCCTCGGAGATCGCCCCGGTGCAGGCGCAGCTCGCCACCATCCGCGAGGTGGCCAGCGTTGCCCACGACTGCAACGACGGCGACCTTGCGTGCTACCGCGAGCGCCTCGGCAGCCCCGAGAAGAACGTCGTCCGCAAGGCCGCCTACATGATCGCGTGGACCGGCGGGGACAACCCCGCCGCGCGCCAGGCCCTGCTGGCGCAGGCCGCCAACCCCGACCTCCTGGTGCGGCGCTCCATCCACGTCGCCATCGACGCGCTCTCCCCGCACGGCTGCCCGGAGTGCATCACCCGCCTCGAGCAGGTGGTCACGAGCGAGCGGGGCCAGGAGAGCAAGTCGCTCCTGCACCTCGAGGCCCAGATGCTCATGGCGCGCCTCCGCGGCCGCACCTGAGTTGCGCGGGGGCCTCCCCGTGGCGTAGGCACCGACGCCCGAACCCCCGACGATGCCCCCCTCCCTCACCGACCCCGCCGACCTCGTCCGCCGATGGCGCCTCCCCCCGGGCGACCTCGACGGCATCGCCGCCGCGTCCGCGCGCTTCCCCCTCAAGGTCTCCGATCACCTCGCGGCGCAGCTCGTGGGCGCCGCGGCAGACGACCCGCGCGCGCGGCAGTTCGTCCCCTCGGCCGACGAGCTCGTCGAGCGCGCGGGCTTCGTCAGCGACCCGGTGGGCGACGCGCAGGTGCAGCTCGCCGGCGGCCTGCTGCAGAAGTATCGCGGGCGCGCCCTGGTGGTCGCCACCGCCGCGTGCCCGGTGCACTGCCGCTACTGCTTCCGCCGGGAGTACCCCTACGGCGATGCGAGCGCCGTCAACCACTGGCCCGCCGTGCTCGACGCCCTGCGCGCCGACCCCACCGTGGTCGAGGTGATCCTGAGCGGCGGCGACCCGCTCTCGCTCCCCAACGCCACCCTCGCCCGCTTTGTGCGCGACCTTGAGGGCATCCCAAGCCTTACCCGCCTGCGTATCCACACCCGCTTCCCGACCACCTCTCCCGCGCGGGTCGACGAAGAGCTCTGCGCCCTGCTCGCGGAGACCCGGTTCGCGCCCGCGGTCGTGGTGCTGCACGTCAACCACGCGGCCGAGCTCGACGAGGTGGTGCGCCCCGCGGTGCGCCGCCTGCGCGCCACCGGCGCGGTGCTGCTGAGCCAGTCGGTGCTGCTGCGCGGGGTCAACGACTCGGCCGACGCGCTCGCCGCGCTGAGCGAGGCCCTCGGCGCCCTCGGGGTGGTGCCGTACTACCTCCACCTGCTCGACCGGGTGCGGGGCGCCGGGCACTTCGAGGTGCCCGAGGCCGAGGGCGTCGCGCTGGTGCGCGCCCTCACCGACCGCCTGCCCGGCTACCTCGTGCCCAGGCTCGTGCGCGAGGTCATCGGCGCGGCGGCCAAGACCGCCATCACCGGCTGAGACCGGGGAGGAGACACCCGCGTTGGACACCAGCGAGTTCGTCACCGTCGACGTCGAGGCGGGCCCCGCCCACGAGGACGGGCTCTCGATGCGCTTCAAGCGCGCCGCGGAGCCGCGCCCGGTGCGCGGGCTCACCCACGAGTCCGACGACGGCATCGGGGGCTGGTGGGACGTGCGGGCCGCCGACTCGCCCGACGGCGAGCGCACCCGCGAGGCGCGGGCGGTGCAGGTCGACGACTCCAGCGACGGGCTCTGCTGGCTCATCGTGGGCGGGGCCCACGGCCTCGTGCTGACCCACCGGGAGCGCGGGGTCACCGAGCGGGTGCCGTACCTCCTGCTCTCGCTCCGCACCTCGCTCGAGTAGGGGCGTCGGTCGGTTTCCAGGGAATTTGATCCCCCGCCGGAGGGGACGGCGGGCTTAGAGTCCGCGCCGTGGCTGGACGTGACGACGCACGCGGTGAGGCGCTCGAGGCGTTCCTGTCGAAGACGCTGCTGCTCCGGGAGTGCGATGCAGCGGTGATCGCGAAGGGGACGCCGCACCTCATGATCAGCGAGCACCCACCCGGCGCGACGCTCGTGCGGGCCGGCGCGGCCGCAGACGGCATCTCGATCCTGCGCCGCGGCCGCGCGACGGCCTCGCTGGTGCAGGCGACCACCGGCGCGAGCACCCCGCTGGAGACCACCAACGCGGGCGACCACTTCGGCGACGTGGGCGCCCACCCCGGGGCTCGACGTCGACGGCCGGCGGCGGCCCGCGTCCGTCCCGGCGGAGGCGGAGGCGGAGGCGGAGGCGTTCCAGGCGTTCCGTCACAACGCGACGTACCTGATGGCCAGGAAGGTTCTCGGGGCGAGCGAAGCGCTCATGGCGGTCGCGGGATGAGAGCAGTGGGAGCGTAGTCGGTGGACAACCCGATCGTCATCGCGGTGATGCTGGCATTGGCGGTGGGCCTCGTCGTGCTGCTGAAGAGGCAGCGCGCGGCGGCCGCGTACGAGAAGGCCGGGATGCCCGATCAGGAGAAGGCCGAGGAGGGCGACCCCGAGGCGAGGGCGCGCGCGGCCGAGGAGCGCTTCATTGCGCTGCGAGCGAAGGTCGGCGGCGACGCGGGGCGGGCCTTCGAGGTGCAGCAGGAGGCGCAGCGCGCGGCGGAGGCGCTCATCGCGGTGGGCGAGGTGGCCCGCGCGGCCGACCTCTACCGCGACGCCGACATGATCGACGAGGCGGTGCACCTCTACGTGAACGTGCTCGGCACGCCCGGGACCGCGGCGCCGCTGGTGGCGGCCCGCGGGTTCCATGAGCGCGCGGCGGAGCTGTACGAGATGGCCGGCCAGAAGGAGCGCGCGGCGATGACCTGGGCCGACCTCGCGCGCAAGGCGAAGGACCCGGACCGGATGCTCGACCGGGTGGAGGCGCTCTCGCTGGTGGTGGCGAAGGCGGTGCTGCGCGAGCTGACGCGCGCGAAGGTGCTGACCAAGGCGACGGCGCCGCTGCACTACCGCTACGGGACGGTGCTGGAGCGCGACGGCGAGGTCGACCGGGCGATCGAGGTGTTCCAGGCGATGCAGGGCTCGGTGGGCAACTACCGGGACATCGAGCAGCGCGTGCGCAGGCTCGCGCGCGGCGAGGGCGTCTCGATGAAGGCGCCTGGGGTGCCGCGGGACCTGCTCAAGACCTCCCAGGGCACCTTCGCGGTCGCCGCACCCGCCGACGCGGGCGTCGGGGTCGACGACGCGTCGCGGATGGTGCGCGAGGCCGCCAAAGCCGCCGCCGCGCGGGCCCGCAAGGCCAGCAGCCTGCCGCCGCCGCCCGACCCGAAGGCCGTGGCGAAGGCGCTGCCGCAGGTGGTGCACATCACGCAGGTGGTGATCAAGGGCCGGCCCGGGCACCCCGACCGCACGCTCGCGCGCGGCCTGGAAGACAGCCCCATCGGCCTCGGCGCCCTCTACGACGAGTCGGTGCGGAGCGCGAAGGACGGACCCACCGTCGAGTCGCTCGAGCTGATGATCGCGGGGCGCCCCTGCGACCTCGGCAACATCGAGGTGTTCTACCGGCTGGGGCTCGCGGCGCTGGCGTCCGGCGACTGGCCGCGCGCGCAGGAGTGCTTCGCCGCGGTGGAGGACGCCTCGCCGGGGTACCGCGACGCGGGCGGCCGGGTGCTCGAGCTCGCGGGCTGGCAGTCGATGCTGGCGCGGCGCATGTCCGTGGTGGGCGCGCCGAAGCCGGCGAAGCTCGACGCGGCGGCGGGGCGCTACGACGTGAAGGGCGAGCTCGGGCGCGGCGGCATGGCCGTGGTGTACCGCGCGACGGACACGGTGCTCGGGCGCGAGGTGGCGCTGAAGTTCCTCGCGGAGGAGCTCGGGGCGCGAGCCGAGATGCGGGAGATGTTCCTGCGCGAGGCGCGCTCGGTGGCGCAGCTCAACCACCCGAACATCGTGACCATCCACGACAGCGGCGTGATCGATGGTCGGATGTTCATGGCGATGGAGCTGGTCGAGGGTCGCACCATCGACGCGGTCATCGACGCGGAGGGGAAGATCGCCGTGCTGGAGTCCCTGCGCGTCGCCCGGCAGGTGCTGGAGGCGCTCGATCTCGCCCACGGTCGGCAGATCATCCACCGCGACATCAAGCCCTCGAACATGATGCGCAGCACCGCGGGCCTGGTGAAGCTCATGGACTTCGGCCTCGCGAGGTCGCTCACGCCCGACCTCAAGAGCTCGGTCCTCGCGGGCACCCCGGCGTACATGCCCCCGGAGCAGGTGCTGGGCATCGGCGTCGACTGGCGGAGCGACCTCTTCGCGGTGGGCGCGACCCTCTACGAGATGCTCACCGGGCACCTGCCGTTCGAGGGCTTCGACCGCACGGTGCGCCCCATCTCGCTGCGCAACTTCACGCCCGGCGTGCCCGAGATGATCGACAAGATGGTTCTCCAGGCGCTCGACCCCGACCCCGACAAGCGCTTCCAGAGCGCGGCGGAGTTCCTGGTGCCCATCAAGCAGGTGCTCTTCGCGGTGGAGAAGGCCGCCGAGGCCCGTGCGACGGCCCCAGCGCCGCCCTTCGAGCCCGCGCCCTCCTTCGCCACGCCGCCCGAGTCCGAGCCCGCGGTGCCCGCGGTGCCCTCGCCCATCTCCCCCATCGCGCCCGTGGCCATCGCCCCCGCGGTCGTCGCGGCAGCCCCCGAGGATCTCCCGGTCCCGGAGGAGTCCATCCCCGACACCGGCTTCATCGACTTCGGCGCGCCCGGGCTCGCCCCGGCGCCCGCGCGGGTGGTGCAGGCCACGGTGACCGACGACTCCCACGAGGGCCTCGACGCCGACGAGCGCGCGGCCATCCCGCTGCGGCCGGCGCCCCCGGCGAGCCCGGCCTCCACCAAGAAGACGGAGACCGGCATCATCCATCCGATGATCGATCCGGCGACCGGGGAGTTCGACCCGCGGCGCTCCTGACAGGTGAACCGCGGCGCCATCGGTGCTACCGCGACGGCCGTGGCAAAGCCCGTTGATCCGCCGCCCGCGAAGGATGTCCCGTTCGGCTGGCGCGAGCGCTGGCGGGCGGCGCCGGAGGTCGTCGTCAACGCGTGGCGCACGCTGGGGCTGGTCGCGCGGGCCGACCGCTCGCTCCTGGTGCAGCTGCTCGCGGGCCAGCTGCTCGACGCGCTGCTCACCATCTCGATCATCGCGGTGGGCCCGAAGATCATCGACGCCATCGTCGGCCACGCCCCGCGCGCCGCCCTCACCTGGGTGGTGCTGGAGCTCCTGCTCGTCCTCGCCAAGACCGCCGCCACCCAGTGGAACACCTTCACCGGCGTGATGCTCCGGTCGCGCCTCGGGCTGCACGTCAACCTGCTGATCCTTCGCAAGGCCGCGAACGTCTCGTACCCGCACTTCGAAGACCCGGCGTTCATCAACCAGCTCACCCAGGCGCGGCGCGAGGCGACGGCGCGGCCGGTCGACCTCGTCAACCAGCTCATGGTGGTGCTGCGCAGCGCGGTCACCCTCGTCGGCTTCGCCGCGCTGCTCTCGCAGCTGGGCCCGTGGGCCCTCGTGGTGCTCGTGCTCACGGGCGTGCCGCCCTTCATCGCGGAGACCCGGCACGGGCGCGAGCTCTTCGCGCTCCAGCGGGCGCGCACCCAGCGCAACCGCCAGGGCGCCTACCTGGAGACGACCCTCACCACGGAGTCGACCGTGAAGGAGGTGAAGCTCCTCGGGCTCTCGCAGTGGATCATCGACCGCTACCGCGTCGTCCACGAGGGCTTCCACCTGGAGGAGGTCGCGCTGCACCGCCGGCGGGCGCGCTGGTCCGTCGCGCTCTCGCTGCTGTCGTCGGTCGCGTTCTACCTGGCGTACGTGTCCATCGTGCGCGATGCCCTCGCGGGGGCCATCACCCTCGGCGCGATGACCCTCTACCTGATGGTGTTCCGCCAGGGGCAGTCGTCGATGCAGTCGGCGCTCTCGGGGCTCGCGCGCATCTATGAAAACAACCTCTTCATGGCGAACCTGTTCGAGTTCCTGGGCATGCCCGACGACGAGCCCGACGCCGCGCCGGTCGATGGCGCCGACGCCGAGCGCCCCCCGGAGGTGCGCTTCGAGCACGTGTCGTTCCGCTACCCAGGCGCCGAGCGCGACGCGCTGACGGACGTCTCGCTCACGCTGCACCCCGGCGAGACCGTGGCGCTGGTGGGCCGCAACGGCGCCGGCAAGACCACCCTGGTGAAGCTGCTCACGGGGCTGCACCGGCCCACGTCGGGGCGCATCCTGCTCGACGGGGTCGACCTGGCGACGATGCCCGCGCACGCCTACCGCGCGAGGATCGCGGTGGTGCTCCAGGACTTCGCGCGCTTCCAGTTCAGCGTGTCGGAGAACATCGGGGTCGGCTGGCTGCCCGCCCGCGAGGACCGCGGGTCCATCGAGCGCTCGGTGCGCGACGCCGGCGCCGACGGGCTGGTGGCGCGCCTCCCGAAGGGCCTCGACACGCCGCTGGGACGGGCCTTCGGCGGCGACGACCTCTCGGTGGGTCAGTGGCAGCGCGTGGCGCTCGCGCGGGCCTTCATGCGGCGCAGCGGGCTGCTGGTGCTCGACGAGCCGACGGCGGCGCTCGACGCGGAGGCCGAGCACGAGGTCTTCGAGCGCCTGCAGGCGCTAAAGGCGACGCGCACGGCGGTGCTGATCACGCACCGCTTCTCGACCGTGCGCATGGCCGACCGCATCGTGGTGGTGGACGGCGGCCGCATCACCGAGGAGGGCCCCCACGCGGCGCTCATCGCGCGCGGCGGAACCTACGCCACGCTGTTCAACCTCCAGGCGGAGGGATACCGGGAGATGGGTGGATGACGTTCGATCCGACGAGGGTGACCCCCTACGAGGCGCTGGGCGGCGAGGCGAAGGTGCGCGAGGTCGCGGCGCGCTTCTACGACGCGATGGACGCGCGCGAGCCCGCGCTCGCGGCGCTGCACCGGCTCGACGACGCGGGGAAGGTGCACCCCGAAGCGCGGGAGAAGTTCGCGCTCTTCTTCATCGGCTGGCTGGGCGGGCCGCAGACGTACATGGAGCGGCACGGGCACCCGCGGCTTCGCATGCGCCACGCGGGCGTCGAGGTCTCGCCGGCGATGCGCGACGCCTGGATGCGCGCGATGAAGCAGGCGCTCGACGAGAGCGCGGTGACCGGGGAGGTCCGGGACTTCGTCGAGGCGAAGCTGGGCGACGTGGCGACGATGCTGCGCAACGCCCCCGATCGCTGACCCATACCCCGGGGCATCGACGGTGCCCCGCATGCGCCGCAGCGCGCCCGGTGCCGACACGCGGAAAGCGCGCGTGCGCGGCCGTCGGCTCGTCGAGCACCAGCGGCCCGCTGCGCCGCATGAAGGCCCGCGCGAGCGCCATCGCGCTGCGGGAGGTGCACGAGCAGATCCATTGCCTGCTCGACGAGGCGCTCGCGACGCTCATCGACGACGCCGCCCGGCGCCGGCACATCGTCGAGATCACCGCCGGGGCCGGCACGCCCAACGTCCGCCGCGGCCAGGAAGCGCAGGCCGACGCGCTCACCAGGCTGCACACCGCCGAGGTGTGCCTGAAGTGCGGGGCGGTCGACGAGGCCGCGCGCTCGAACACTACGTCCGCGCGTACCGGATCAACCCCACCAACATGGACTCCGTGCGCGAACTGCGCCTCGCCGCGGCCCGGCAGCGCAGCGGCGAGTCCCTCGCGGCCGAGGCGCCCGGCACCACCACCAGGGGCCGGCTGCTCGCCAAGATCTTCGGCCCCTGGGAAGGTCCGCACGGACCTGCTGCGCCCCCGGATCCAGCGGTCGGGTGCTCGCGACGGTCGGTGCGGACCTTCTTCCGTGGGCGCTACTCGCAGGCCCCGTCCGCCGTGCGTCCCGTCGGGTCGACGATGATCCCCCGCCCCGTGCGCTGCAGCGTCTGCGCGAAGCACCCGTACTGCACCTTCACCGCGTCGAGCTGCGTGAAGATCGCGTGGGGGTCGTAGAGCCCGTCGCCCTCGTACTGCACCACGGCGCTCGTGATCGCCGTCGCGGGCATCCCCCGCATCAGGTTGCCCGCGATGGGGTACGGCGCCAGGCCCGAGCGACCGTCGAGGCCGAGCGCGGCCTGCATCCCGGGCCAGACCTCCCGGCCGCCCTGCGGGTGCCCGTAGGCCAGCGCGATCTCGTCGAAGGTGCTCGTCGAGAAGTACGAGTCCCCGCGGCCGACCGGGACGTACGCCGACACCGGGGTCTTCCCCGGCAGCATGTCGCGAGAGATGCGCGACACGTACACCGCCGGGTCGACCGGCTCCCACAGGGTCTGGAGCAGGCCCATGGCGGGGTGCACGAAGCTCAGCGAGCGGCCCTGGAGCAGGGTGCCGATGAGCGAGCCCACCCCGGGGATGATCTGCGACTCGAAGATGAAGCGCGACCAGTGCCCGCCGCCGCCGGTGGGGATCGCGCCGCGCACCCGCGGCTCGGTCGCGGCCATGAAGTGCGTGTACATCCCGCCCATGGACTGCCCCATCACCACGAGCCGCGCGGCGTCGAGGCGCCCCTCGGTCACGCCCGCGGGGAGCGTCGCGCCCGCGCAGGCGGCGACGGTCTCCGCAGGAATACGCAGTCGGGTAAGAGCCTCCAAGAGCAGCCGCTGCTCGAAGAGCCCCTGGCGGAAGGTGTCGCGCATCGCCGACGGGTTGGTGAGGTTGAGGTAGGCGAAGCCCGACGCGCCGGGGAGGCGCTCGGGGTTCACGGGCATGGCCGCGCCGACCACCGCGAAGCCCCGCGGGGCGAGGTAGTACGCGGGCCCCTGGTCGGGCGTGTAGCAGCCCATCAACCCGCCGTAGGAGTCGACGCGGTTGTAGTAGCTGGGTCGCGTGGTGGTGCAGGGGTGGGTCGCGCTGCGCGGGCGCCAGGTGCCGCGCGAGACGGCCTCGTCGCTGTACCCGCCCGACCCGTGGATCATCATCACCAGGGGGTAGCCCTCCGCGGGCATCGGGCCGCGGGGGAGCGTGACTACCACCGGGACGCGGGCGTAGTTGGCGGGGCTCGCGTAGGTCGTGGTCATGGGCACGCCGTCGGCCCCGACGCGCATCAGCCCGTCGGTGTTGAAGGGCGGCGCACCGAACTGGAACTGCGGCATGGTCACCGTCGCCCGCAGCTCGCAGAAGCGCGGGTGGGTCGTCGGCGTGTCGCCGGGCGCGAGCGCTAGGCCGTCGACGGTCACGTCGAAGCGCTCCACCACGCGGTCGCCCAGGCGCGCCGTCTCCGCCACCACGTCGCCGGTGGTGAACACCGTCGCGGCCACCACGGTCGCAGGGTCGATGCGGCTCGTGCGCAGGGTCTCCCAGAGCGGGGCGTACAAGGCCGCCGCGGCCGCGCCCCGACGCCCGGCGGGGGTGCGACCTTCGCGAAGCTCGGCGAGCGCGGCGCTGCCCACGACGGCTCGGTCGCCCGCGTCGCGCAGGGCGCTGGTGAGCACGAAGGCGTAGGTGCGCCCGCCGCGCAGGACGAAGCCCGGCACCGGGGCGACGGCGAGCACGTCCTCGGGCGTGTAGCCGTCCTCGACGAGGGTCGCGGCCACCGTGGGGATGAGCCGGCCGCGCTCGGGCGAGCGGGGGTCGATGTCGAGGAGGAGCACCGGCGAGGTCGCCGCCGCGGGGATCACGTCGCCGAGGGCGCGCGCCGCGAGGGCACCGTCGAAGCGAAACCACCCGACCGGGATGACCGGGAAGCCCGGGCGGTCCTGGGCGACGGGCACGGCGGAGCGCACGAGGCCCGCGGTCGCCGGGATGGGCAGGCCCGCGTAGTCGGGGCCCCCCGCGGCGGTGCGCCGCAGGTCCGAGGGGAAGGGCAGGTCATAGAAGTGGGTCGGCTGCGCGGTGTCGGCGTCGAGGTCGAAGACCGCGCGGGCGGGCCCGAGGTTTACGTCGACAGGTAAGGCACCCCCGTCCGGGGCGTCGGACGGCGCGCCCCCGTCGACGGTCACCGCGGCGTCGGCCGGGGGGGGCGCCGGGTCGGACGAACACCCTGCGCTCAGGGCCAACATCAAGGACATCACGGTCTGGGCTCGCATCGGCGCGGATCATCAGCACCCCGGCCCGGACGAAGCAACCCGCGGCCTCGACCCCGCCGTTGGACGCCACCTCCGACCGGTGGTAGCCCTGCTCTCCCCTGGCGACTGACACGTCAGTTCTCTACGCGGGACGGTCGGCAGAGCAGCAGCATCTGGTGGAGGAATCGATGAACGCGACGCGCTCGGGTCCGGTGGTGGTTGGGGTCGACGTGGGGTCGACGACGGTCAAGGCGGTGGTGCTCGACCCGGTGACGCGCGAGATGCTGTGGTCGGACTACCAGCGCCACCAGACGCGGCAGCCCGAGAAGGTGCTCGAGCTGATGGAGGCCATCGAGGCCGCCTTCCCGCTCTCCCCGAAGGAGCAGTGGCGGGTGTTCATCACGGGCTCTGGCGCGTCGCCGCTGGTGGCCGGGATGCACGCGAAGTTCGTGCAGGAGGTCAACGCGGTCACGCTCGCGGTGGAGACGCTGCACCCGGACGTGGGCTCGGTGATCGAGCTCGGCGGGCAGGACGCGAAGATCATCATCTTCCAGCGCAACGAGAAGACCGGCGAGAAGACCGCCGCGCCGTCGATGAACGACAAGTGCGCCTCGGGGACGGGCGCCACCATCGACAAGTGCATGATCAAGGTGGGGCTCGACCCGGAGGTCGTGCGGACGCTGCACTTCAACGACGCGAAGCTCCACCACGTGGCGGCCAAGTGTGGGGTCTTCGCGGAGACCGACATCGTCAACCTGGTGAAGAGCGGGATCCCCTCGGACGAGATCCTGTGTTCGCTGGCCGACGCGATCGTGCTCCAGAACCTCTCGGTGCTCACCCGGGGTTCGACCCTCAAGCACAAGGTGCTGCTGCTGGGCGGCCCCAACACCTACCTGCCGTTCCTTCAAGAGTGCTGGCGCAAGCGCATCCCCGAGGTGTGGGACGAGCGCGGCTACGACTGGCCGCGCGACCGGCCCATCGAAGAGACGGTCTTCGTGCCCGACAACGCCCAGTACTACGCGGCCTTCGGGGCCTGCGTGTACGGCCTCCACGAGGCCCCCGAGGTGGGGCTCTACCGGGGCCTCGAGGGCCTCCGGGAGTACATGACCAACGGCCGCAAGGCCCGCCTCGGCGAGACCGCGGGCCCTCCCCTCGTCCGCAACGCCGGCGAGGTCGACGACTTCCGCGCGCTCTACTCCATCCCGAAGTTCGTCCCGCAGACGCTGGCTCCGGGCTCCACGGTGCGCGCGGTCATCGGGCTCGACGGGGGTTCGACCTCCTCGAAGGCCGTGCTCATCGACGAGCAGGGCGAGATCATCCAGAAGGCCTATCAGCTCTCCAAGGGCAACCCGATTCAAGACACCAAGGAGCTGCTGTTGCAGCTCCGGACGTGGGTGCACGAGCAGGGCGCGACGCTGGAGGTGCTGGGCTTCGGCGCGACGGGCTACGCCGCGGACGTGTTGCAGGAGGCCCTGCGCGCGGACGTCAACGTGGTCGAGACGGTCGCCCACATGATGAGCGCGGTGCGCTTCTTCGGCGACGTCGACGTCATCTGCGACATCGGCGGCCAGGACATCAAGGTGCTGTTCCTGAAGAACGGGGACATCGCCAACTTCCGGCTCTCCAACAGCTGCTCGGCGGGCAACGGGATGTTGCTCCAGGCGATGGCCGACCAGTTCGGGCTCAAGGTGTCGGAGTACGCCGACACGGCCTTCGCGGCCGAGCTCGCGCCGAAGTTCAGCTACGGCTGCGCGGTGTTCCTCGACACCGACCGGGTCAACTTCCAGAAGGAGGGCTTCTCCAAGGAAGAACTCCTCGCGGGCCTCGCCCAGGTGCTCCCGAAGAACGTCTGGCAGTACGTCGTCCAGATTCCCCGCATGGCCTCGCTGGGCAAGCGCTACGTGCTCCAGGGCGGGACCCAGTACAACCTCGCCGCGGTCAAGGCGCAGGTCGACTACATCAAGGAGCGGGTGCCGGGCGCCGAGGTCTTCGTGCACCCGCACACCGGCGAGGCGGGCGCCATCGGCGCGGCCTTCGAGACCCTGCGGGTGGTGAAGCGCAAGGGCCACAGCACCTTCATCGGCGTCGACGCCGCCATCGGGCTCGAATACACCACCAAGAACGACGAAGAGACCGTCTGTCACTTCTGTCCCAACAACTGCAAGCGCACCTTCATCGACACGGAGCGCCCGGACGGCTCGACCACCCGCTACATCGCCGGCTTCTCCTGTGAGAAGGGCACCGTCGAGAGCGAGGAGGCGATGCTCTCGCTCATGGCCGAGCGCAAGAAGATCGCGAAGCAGTTTCCCAACCTCGTCGAGTACGAGGCGAAGCGGGCGTTCATGCACTTCTATGCCCCGGCGCCGATGCCCGCCGCGGGCTCACCCGTGAAGGACTGGGCCATCAAGAAGGGCCTGTTCTCCTCGAAGCGGGTCGAGGTCACCCGGGGCTTCAATCGCTCCAGCACAGAGGCCCAGGAGAAGCGTCGGCGCACCCGCATCGGCATTCCCCGGGTGCTCAACCTCTACTCCACGGGGCCGTACTTCCGTACCTACTTCGAGGCGCTCGGGATCCCGAAGCAGAACGTCGTGTTCTCCGATGAGACCACCGAGGAGCTGTGGGTCGAGGGCGGCAAGTACGGCTCCATCGACCCGTGCTTCCCCTCCAAGGTGGCGCAGGCGCACGTGCACAACCTGCTCTTCCATCACCACACCGACGCGAAGCCGCTGCAGTACATCTTCTTCCCGATCCTCACGCACGTGCCGTCCTTCGGGGAGAACGTCATGGACAAGGCGAGCTGCCCCATCGTGGCGGGCGCCCCGGAGGTGATGAAGGCCGCGTTCACCAAGGAGGTCGACTTCTTCGCCCAGCGCGGCATCGAGTACCTCGACCCGGCGCTCACCTTCGGCGAGCCCAACCTCACGGCGCGGCGGATGTTCGCCACCTGGGCGTCGCGGCTGGGCGTCACCGAGGACGAGAGCGACCACGCGCACCGGCAGGCGATGGCCGCCCTCGACGCCTTCGACCGCGACCTCCAGGACAAGGGCCGCGCCATCCTCGAGACCGTCGAGGCCGAAGGGCGCGTGGCCATCTTGATGGTGGGTCGGCCGTACCACTCCGACCCGGGGCTCAACCATGGGATTCCCGATGAGTTCCAGGTGCTGGGTTATCCCATCCTGAGCGTGCGCTCGCTGCCGCGGGACACCGAGTACCTGCGGAGGTACTTCAAGCCCGAGTTCGCGCGCGGTCAGCACCCGCTCGACATCAACGACGTGTGGCCGGAGAACTACTCGGCCAACAGCGCGCAGAAGGTGTGGGCGGTGAAGTTCGCCGCGCGGCACCCGCACATCGCGCTGCTCGACCTGTCGTCGTTCAAGTGCGGCCACGACGCGCCGACCTACGGCATCGTGGAGAGCATCGTGTCGGCCAACGGCACGCCCTACGCGGCGCTGCACGACCTGGACGCCAACAAGCCCGGCGGGTCGATCAAGATCCGGGTGAAGACCTACGCGCACTCGCTCAAGCTCCACGAGGAGGGCCTCGAGGACGAGAACCGCAAGCGCGACGTGCTGGCGCGCTCGATCGACGAGAAGAAGCTGGAGCTGCTGCGGCTGAAGGCTGCGCAGATGGCGGCGCGGCGGGCGAGCGACCCGGCGGTGGAGGCGGAGATCGAGCGGCTCGCGGCGCGGCTGGCGGCCTACGCGGCGCCCGAGCGGGCGGCGGAGCGGCCCGCGGGGCTGATCCAGCTGCGCAAGAAGACCGAAGGCGGAATGGTGTCGGTGGGCGGATGAACGACGTTCAACGGTTGGAGAGGAGCGACGCGATGGGTGTCATGGCGCAGGATGTGGGGTCGAGGGTGCGGCTGCCGGTGTACGGCGGGGCGGCGGTGTCGGAGCCCGCGAGCGCGGACGTCGACGTCGAGGCCGAGCTGAGGCACTGGGAGGAGGCCGAGCGCGAGCGCCTCGGGATGCGCCAGGATCGGCGGCAGTGGGCCGACGGGATGCTCACGCCCAACATGACGAAGTCCGAGAAGGCGAAGGTCACGCTGCTGATCTCGGGCCTGACCGCGGCGCAGGACTTCCTCGTCGAGGGCGCCCTCAAGGGCCTCGGGTACAACGTGCACTACTTCGGCGTGGCCGACAGCGCCGGGCTCCAGGCGGGCAAGGAGTTCGGCAACCGGGGCCAGTGCAACCCGACCTACTTCACCGTCGGCTCGCTGGTGAAGCACCTCATCGACCTGCGCGACATCCACGGGATGTCCGCGGAGGACATCGTCAAGAACTACGTGTTCCTGACGGCGGGCGCGTGCGGCCCGTGCCGCTTCGGGATGTACGTCACGGAGTATCGCAAGGCCCTGCGCGACGCGGGCTTCGACGGCTTCCGCGTGATGCTCTTCCAGCAGCAGGGTGGATTGTCGCAGGCCACCGGCGACGACGTCGGCCTGGAGATGAACCCCGAGTTCTTCATCGCCATCATCAAGGCCATCGTCTGCGGCGACGTGGTCAACGCGCTGACCTACCGCATCCGCCCCTACGAGGTCGTGCCCGGCGCGACCAACGAGGCCGTCAAGCGGGTGAAGCAGATCTTGTATGAGTCGCTGTTCACGAAGACCAACATCTTCCTGGCGCTCTACCGCGCGCGGAAGGAGTTCGCGGCGGTGCAGGTCGACAAGCTCCGGGTGCGCGCGAAGGTGTGCATCATCGGGGAGTTCTGGGCGATGACCACCGAGGGCGACGGCAACTACCACCTCCAGAAGTTCCTGGAGACGGAGGGCGCCGAGGACGACATCCAGCTCACCACTGCGTGGCTGCTCTACAACATCTGGGAGGTGGCCCGGGACACCCGCGAGCGCCGCGACCTCCGCGAGGCCGACGGCGGCCAGTACGGGCTCACCGGCTTCGAGGGCTTCGGCGTCTCCAAGCGCCTCGCCACCATGCGCCTCGCCGAGGTGGGCCTGCGCGTGGGCTTCCAGTGCTTCGCGCGCCCGCTCGGCCTCAACGGCTACACCCTCCCGGACATGGACCACGTCGCCGAGGTGGCCTCGGGCTTCTACTCCAACGACCTGCGCGGCGGCGAAGGGCACATGGAGGTCGGCAAGCTGATCGTGAACGTGGTGGGTCAGAAGGCCCACATGACCCTGAGCGTGAAGCCCTTCGGGTGCATGCCCTCGTCGGGCGTCTCCGACGGGGTGCAGTCGCTCATCACGTCGCGCTTCCCGGGGACCATCTTCTGCGCGGTGGAGACCAGCGGCGACGGCGCCACCAACTTCTACTCGCGCGTGCAGATGTACATGTTCAAGGCCCGGCTCGCGGCCGAGGACGAGTACCGCAAGACCCTCGTCGCCTGCGGCGTCACCGAGGAGCAGGTGCGCGACTTCCTCGCGAAGAACCCGAAGTACGCCACGTCGCTGCACAAGGCCCCGCACCGGGTCAACGGCTCGACCGCCGACCTCGTCTACGAGGTGGCGCCGTACATCACGCAGAGCAGGGCGCAGCGCGCGCTGGGCTCGCTGAAGGGCGCAGTGGCGGCCGCGCGCAAGGTCGCCGCGACGGTGCCGGTCGCCGCCCGCAAGGCGGCGGAGAGCGTGCGCTCGGAGGATTTCCGCGCCCAGGTGCGGGCCGACGCCGAGCTGCTCACCGAGCTGGTGCGCGGCCGCGCAAAGGAGCACTACGGTCCCCTCGTCGAGCGCCTCGCCACCCGCGCGATGTTCGACAAGGACCCGCTGCCCACGACCGACCGCAGCCAGCCCGTCGCGCAGGCCTAGCACCACCCGCTCTCCTCTCCTCTCCTCTCCTCTCCTCTCCTCTCCTCTCCTCCGCTGCCGCGGCAATGGGCTACAACGGCGACCATGCCGTGGTTGCTCGTGGCCGTCGTCGGCGCCGCCGTCATCCTCTGGTGGTTCTCCCTCCACGAAGACCTGTTCTGCCTCTCCGTGCGGGGCGGCCGCGTGCTCGTCGTGCGCGGCCGCGTCCCCCCTCGCTTCGTGGCCGACGTGCGCGACATCCTCGGCCGGGCCCGCGCCCGGGACGTGACCATCCGCGCGCGCCCCACCGCGCACAGCGGTCGGCTGGAGTTCGCGGGCGCGCTCGACGAGGGCACGCAGCAGCGGCTGCGCAACGTGTTCGGGCTCATCCCTGCGGTGCAGCTCCGGAGCGCGCCGCCCATCCCCAACCCCACGGTGGGTCAGCGCCTCGGCGTCGAGTGGCTGGCGTGGTGGTTCGCCCGCTGACGCGCGGCGAGGTTGCACCGTCGACCCTCAGCGCGCGAGCGCCGCGAAGGGGTCGGCGCCCGGCGTCAGCGCGGCGAGCGTCTCGGCCCCCGCCACGTCGCGGATCTCCAGGCGCTTGGGTCCCATCTGGTGCACCGTCGCGACGAGGGCGCCGGTGGCGAGGCGCGTCCAGCCCTCCCAGCTCGCCTCCAGGCCCCCGATGGGCAGCACCGAGACCCACATCCGCCACGCCCGCGGTCGGCCATTGGCGTCCAGCAGCCAGAGGTAGCTGTCGCCCGGGGTCACGCCGCCGGAGCGGTAGCGCAGCAGCAGCGCGTCACGCCCGCCCTCGCGCACCACCGAGCGCGCGACGCCCTCGTCGAAGGCCTTCACCACGGGATTGAGCCAGAACGAGTCGTTGATCCACCGGCGCCAGGCGGTGTCGAGCGCGGCGTCGAGCGCGGCGCCGGAGAGGGGGCGGCCGCCGCGCCAGGCGAGGCCACGGCGGGTGGACAGGTTGAGCAGCACGCGCTCGTCGCCGTGCTCGAAGCGCTCGAAGCCGCGGGCGCGGTCCCAGAGGTGTCGGTCGCCGTTGAAGAAGCTCCAGCGCACCGCGCCGATGCGCTCCCACGCGGCGGCGTCGACCGCGGCGAGCATCCGGCGCGCGAGGGCGTCGGCGTCGCCCGGCGCGGTCGCGGGCATCGGGTGCCGGAGGTACGCCCACCCGCCGAGCGCCACCGCCAGCAGCAGCGCCGCCAGCGCGCCGACGCCGCGGAGGATCTTCTTCTGGGTTCGCATGGGCGGCGCCGACGCTATTACGATCGCCCGCGAACGTCTCGGCGAGAGGGAATGATCCACCATGGCATTGGCGACGGCACTCAAGCTCCTCCTGGCGGGCTGTTTCATCGGCGTGACCAGCGGGCTGCTCGGCATCGGCGGCGGCGTGCTGGTCATCCCCGCGCTGGTGCTGATCTTCGGCTACGCCCAGCAGCGCGCCGTCGGAACCAGCCTCGCGATGCTGCTCCCGCCCATCGGCCTGCTCGCCGTGCTGCGCTACGCCCGCGCGGGCCAGGTCGACTGGGCCGCCGCCATGATCATGGCCGCCGCCTTCGCCGTCGGCGCCGCGGTGGGCGCGCACATCGTCGCCCGGGGATGGATCTCCGAGCGCACGCTGCGCTTCGTCTTCGTCGGCTTCCTGCTCTACATCGCGGGCACGATGCTGTTCCGCGGCGAGCGCCGGGTGTGGGCCGCCCTCTGCACCGTCGGCCTCGGCAGCGTTTACGGGGTCACGTATTGGGTGATGCGCGCGCTGGGCAAGCGCTGGGAGCGCGACCTGCGCCTGTCGACGATCTACCGCGAGCAGCTCGGCGCCCCGATGGCGCCCGAGTACGAGATCTGAGCTGGGGGATTGGGTGGCCTGCGTCGAGGGTCGCGCAGACCCGGGCGATCAGGCGGCCCTGGCGTCGTCCGGGCGGGCCTCGGCGTGCGCCGCCTGCTCGGCCGCGCGCTTCGCCGCGAGGTAGGGCTCGTAGTGCCGCTCGAAGAACTTGTCCTTGAAGTCGCGCCACGCCGTGACGCCGCCGAGGAGCCGGTAGAAGCGGATGAACGCGAAGGAGATGTCGGGCTGCCACCAGAGGAAGCCCGCGCGCACGCTGTTGGGAAACAGGTGGTGGTTGTTGTGCCACTCGCCCGCGACGATTCCCGGCCAGAACTGGTTGATCGAATTGTTGCGGCGGTCGAACTCGATGCCGTCGCGGCGCTTGTCCTTGCCGCCGGCGTGCAGGTCGTAGTTGTGGGCCCGGATTCCGATGCCCCACACGGCCGCCCAGCCGAAGAGCGCCGTCGCGAGCGCGTGGCCGCCCAGCAGGTAGAAGATGCCGTACCAGGCCACCCAGTTGAGCGCGAAGTGGGCCCAGGTGCGCGCCGGGTGCGCGATGCTGCCCCAGTGCTGGTACTGGGCGTAGGAGTTGGGCTTCAGGCCCGTGTGGGCCACCAGCCCGACGACCTGCTCGTACTCCTTCGGGGTGAGCGTCTTGTTGATGGGCTGGTGCAGCTCGGCCGCGAGGAAGCAGTACAGCCAGCCCGCGGTCGGGTTGTACGGATCGCCCGGCTGGTCGGAGTACGCGTGGTGCACCTGGTGCGAGACCACGTAGGTCTCCTCGGGCACGATCTTGATCGACAGCTCGCGGCAGAGGGCCCGGTAGAAGCCGTTGCGAAAGGTGAACGCGCGGTGCGTGGAGTAGCGGTGCAGCCACACGGTGCCGTGCGTGCCGATCCACACCATCGCGTAGAGGAAGCCCGCGAGCATCAGCGTCCAGCTGAAGTACTTCGTGAGGAAGACGACGCCGAAGGGGATGAGCGCGAGGGTCCAGAACCACCCGGTGAACGCGAGCCACGTCTTGCGGTCGGCGAAGAAGTTCATGCGGGTGCGCCAGGCGCGCATGATCTCCGCGTTGGTGGGCTTGGAGAGGACGCCGTCCTTCGTCCAGCCGTAGACGGGCTCTTGAAGCGCGCGGGCGAGCAGTGGTTGCGCCATCGATCGATGCCTCCTGGCGATCGACCGGGGGGGTCACGCCGGGCCGATCGCGGTGCCGGAGCGCGGGCGAATACTCCCATGCACGGCGGCCCGACGTCTCACCGAAACCGCTGCGTAACAGCCTACGCACCGCGGGCGACCTCGCTCGACGGGCGCGTCGCGTTGGGGTAGTGAAGCGCCGCCTCGACCCGTCACCCCCAAGAATTTCCCGTACCCGAAGGACCTCCGATGGCGCTGAAAGTCGCAATCGTGGGCCTGCCCAACGTGGGCAAGTCCACCCTGTTCAACGCGCTCACGCAGACCGCCGCGGCGCAGGCCGCCAACTACCCCTTCTGCACCATCGAGCCCAACGTCGGCGACGTGGCCGTCCCGGAGCCCCGGCTCGACGTTCTGGCGAAGATCGTCGGCTCGAAGGAGATCATCCCGGCGCGCATCAACTTCGTCGACATCGCCGGCCTCGTGCGCGGCGCGTCCAAGGGCGAGGGCCTGGGCAACCAGTTTCTCGCGAACATCCGCGACTGTGACGCCGTGGCCTTCGTGGCCCGCTGCTTCATCGACGACGACATCATCCACGTCGAGAACCGCGTCGACCCCATCTCCGACCTCGACATCATCGAGACCGAGCTGATGCTGGCCGACCTGGAGAGCCTCGAGAAGCGCACCATCACCCTGGAGAAGCGCGCCCGCGGCGGCGACAAGGAGGCCATCTCCACGCTGCGCCTCGTGAAGGTCGCCCTCGACCTGCTCAACTCCGGCCGCCCGGCCCGCGCCGCGGTCATCGCCCCGGAGGACGAGAAGGCCTGGCGCATGCTGCAGCTGCTCACCTCGAAGCCCTCGCTCTTCGTCTGCAACGTAGACGAGGCCTCGGCGGACCTGGGCAACGACCTGTCCGCCAAGGTGGCCGAGCGCGCCGCCCGCGACGGCAGCCGCTCGGTGGTGATCTCCGCGCGCATCGAGAGCGAGATCGCCCTGCTCGCGGCCGACGACCGCAAGGACTTCCTCGACACCCTCGGGCTCAAGGAGCCGGGGCTCAACCGGCTCATCCGCGAGGCCTACGCGCTGCTCGGGCTGCGCACCTACTTCACGGTGGGCCCGAAGGAGGCCCGCGCCTGGACCATCCAGGCCGGGGACACCGCGCCCGTCGCGGCGGGCGTCATCCACACGGACTTCGAGCGCACCTTCATCCGCGCCGAGACCATCGCCTACGACGACTTCGTGCGCCTGAAGGGCGAGTCGGGCGCGCGCGACGCGGGACGCCTGCGCCTCGAAGGCAAGGAGTACGTCGTGCTGGACGGCGACGTGATGCACTTCCGCACCGGCGCGTAGCGGGCGCGCAACAACACCGACCCGGCGCCGCCCGGTCGGTGGTACGATGCCCGTGTTGCCGTGATTGTGCCGCCCCCGCCTTGGCTCGTAGACCCGTTGCCCTGGCATGCTGCGGCGTCCCCGATCGAGGTGCCGCGCGCACCCATCGACCCGGAGACGGAGTCGGCGCTGCACCACGGGCGGTACGTTCCGCTCTTCGGCTGGGGCGCCACGGACGACGAGGCCCGACGGGTCGTCGCCCTGGTGTCCCGGGCGTACTCCACCGAGGCTGACCCCGGCGCGATGGACTGCCTCGCCACGATGCTCCTGCACCCCAACCTCGGCACGCGCCCGATGACCTACCTCTCCGAGGCCATCCAGTCCGGGGCCGCGCCGGCCTCCTGGGGGAGGGTCGCGCTCGCCGCCGCGGGGCTGCTCGGGGCGGGCGACGCCGTGCGGGCGGATTTCGGCGAACCCCTGTTGGACTGCCCCTCGCTGCGGGCCAACGCGCTGCGCACCGTGGCCGTGGGCGGGGCCGAGCGGTACACCTTCCCGGAGACCTTCGCGCGGCTCTGCGCGGCGGAGAAGGAGTTCGCGGGCACGCGCGACGCCGAGTCGTTCACGGCGCTGCGGGCGTGGTTCGAGCTGGTGCTGGCGCGGCGGTGGTCGGCGCTGGACACCCTGCGCGAGATCCGGGTGGAGTCGCTCCCCGCGGCGGACGCGTGGCTGGTATCGGCGGGGCTCTTCCTGGTGGGCGACGACGCCGCGAAGTCGCGCATGACCGAGTACGCCAGCCTGGCGCTGGAGGGACTGCAGCCCGTGGCGCCGCGGGTGATGCACGTCCTGGCGCGCGAGCTCGCCGAGCTGGTGGCGCAGCCCTGGGCCCGGCGATGGGACCACCTCCGCTGCGCCGCCGCGAAGGACCACGCGGCCGCTGCGGTGCGCGCCTGGCTGAGCGCGGCGCTCTACGAGCCGCACGACGAGGGCGCCGAGCACGAGACCCTGGGCCCCGAGATGACCAGGGCCGCCAAGGAGGCGCGCGCGCTCGTGGGGGGCTTCCTGGTCGACTGGTTCGTGCACGACCGCGAGGCCCGGTCGCGCGTCGACCACTGGGCCGGCGACGTGCTGCGGGTCTACCACCGGCTGCACGGGGCCTCGATGCTGGGCAGCGCCCTCGACGAGGTCATCGGATGAGCGCCTTCGACGACGCCATCGGCGCCCTGCACGAGAGCATCGAGGGGTGGAACCGCGGGGCCATGCCCGGCACCATCTCTCGCTGCGCCGTGTGCTTCGACGCGGCCGCGAAGGAGGGCGACCCCCGGGCCGCGGTGGGGGCGGCGGTGGCGCGCGGGCTCGCCGGCGACCACGAGGGCGCCCGCCGCCGACTGCTGGAGACGATCGCGCGGTGGCCCGACGCGGCCGGGGCCTACGTGGCGCTGGGCATGCTCGCGCTGCGCTCTCCGGACGTGCTGGCCCACGCCGCGGAGGCCTCCTGGGCGCTCATCGCGGCGCGCTCGCTGGCCCCGGCGGTGGGGTGCATCGAGCGCTCCCTCGCGGTGGCCCTCGCGGCGCAGGGGGAGTTCATGGGGGCGCTGCAGTGCGCGCGGGCGGCGCTGGCCATCGACTCCGACGACGAGGAGGCCCGGCTCTGGTCGGCCCTGATGCGGCTGTACTTCGGCGGCGACGTGACGGCGGCCTCGGTGCTGACGGAGCTCCCGCCGGAGGCCCTGCTGCGCGGGCGCTCGACGGCGGTGTGGCTTGGCGCCGTGGCGGGCTTCTACGCCAAGGGGGAGTTTCACGAGGCGCGGGTGACGCTGCGCAAGGCCATCGGGGTGTTCAAGCAGGGGGCGACGCCGGAGAAGCCGCTGGTCGACAGCGCGCGGCGGTGGTTTCGCGAGTTGCGGGGCTTCGGGGCGGGCGTGCCGATGACCGGCGAGCGCTGGGTGCGCGACGTGGGCGGCGCGCAGAGCGAGTACGTGCGCACCCGGGCGGCCCTGTCGACCTTCCGCGACGCGGTGGTGCAGTCCGGCGGCCGGGCCCCGGCGGACGTAGTGACGGTGCTCGACATCGACAGCGCGCTCGGCGCGATGGAGGCGCGCGCCCGGCGCGGGATGCTGGAGTACGGGGCGCGGCTGATGGTCCGCGGCTTCGCGGAGGCCTACCTCCCGATGGTGGCGTGCCTCGAGCCTCCGCCCCTGGAGCTGCTGGCGGCGATGGGTCTGGTGCGGCTCGATGGCTGATGTTGTGTCCCGGGTCGCCGGGGGACTAGGGTTGTCGGCGTGATCCGTCTGGAGGTCGAGCAGGGCGAGGCGAAGGGTCGGGTCTTCGAGCACGACGCGGAGGAGATCACGCTGGGCCGGGCGCCCAGCTCCGACCTGCTGCTCCCCGACTGGCACGTGTCGGGTTCGCACGGGGTCATCACCCTCGAGTCCGCGAGCGGCGCCGTGCGCTACCGCGACCTGAAGAGCACCAACGGGTCGCGGGTCATCCGCGGCAAGCAGACGCTGCCGGTGGACTCCACGGTGGGCTTCGAGCTGGCGCTCAAGCACGGCGACCGGCTGCAGCTGGGCGACCACGAGCGCCCGGTGCTGGTGGGGGTGTCCATCGCGGTGCTGCCAGCGACGACGCCCTTCCTGCCGACGACGGGCTCGATGCTCACGGCGACCATTCCCCCAGGGGCCAACGGCTCGTCGGTGCTGCGCGCGGCGACCGTGCAGCCCGTGGAGGAGCCCGAGGCCAAGGTGCTCGTGATGCGCCCGGTGGAGACCGTCGCGGAGGTGCAGCGCACCGTCGAGAGCGACCCGGGCTCGCTCAAGGGATTGCTGTCGGTGCTGCGGATGCTCACCGGGGCCATCGAGCTCGACGAGGTCTTCGACGCCATCGAGGCGGCGGTCTTCGAGGCGGTGCCCAAGGCGACGCACCTCACGCTGGCGCTGCGGGACGACAGCGGCGACAAGTCCACCTACGTGGCGGTGACGACGCGCGTGCGCGGGCGCACCGACAAGAGCGGCGAGGCGGTGCCCATCTCCAAGAGCGTGGTGCGCAAGGTGGTCGAGCAGCGCGCCGCGGTGCTGGCCGCGGACGCCATGCGCGAGGTAGGCGAGACGGCGAGCATCATGGGAGCGAAGATCCTCTCCACGATGGGGGTGCCGCTCTGGCGGGGCGAGGAGATCCTCGGGGTGCTGCAGGTGGACAACCGCGCGCAGCCCGGGATGTTCAAGGACCGCGACCTCGACCTGCTGATGCTGGTGGGCCAGCAGGCGAGCCTGGCGGTGCACAACGCGCGGCTCTACCGGCAGGTGAAGCAGGCGGAGATGAGCGCGCGCACGGAGAACTCCTTCCTCAAGCAGCGCGCGCAGAAGAAGTTCGAGGGGATCATCGGCGACTCGAAGGCGATGCAGTCGCTCTTCGAGAAGATGGCCAAGGTGGTCGACACGCGGGTGAGCGTGCTGATCGAGGGCGAGACGGGCACCGGCAAGGAGCTCGTCGCGAGCGCGGTGCACTACCAGTCGCGGCGCAAGGACCGGCTCTTCATCGCGCAGAACTGCGCGGCGCTGCCGGAGACCCTGCTGGAGAGCGAACTCTTCGGGCACAAGAAGGGCGCGTTCACGGGCGCGACGGAGGACAAGAAGGGTCTCTTCGAGCTGGCCGACGGGGGCACGCTCTTCCTCGACGAGATCGGCGAGATGCCCCTCGGGTTGCAGGCGAAGATCCTGCGCACGCTCCAGGAGGGCGAGGTGCGCCCGCTCGGGAGCGGCGTCGTGAAGAACGTCGACGTGCGCATCGTGGCGGCCACCAACCGCAAGCTCGAAGACGAGGTCGCCGCGGGCCGCTTCCGGCAGGACCTCTACTACCGCCTCCAGGTGTTCCCGGTGCGCATCCCGGCGCTGCGCGAGCGGCGCGAGGACATCCCCGTGCTGGCCGCCCATTTCCTGAAGCGCTACACGCACGAGCTCGGCAAGCCCGTCGCGGGCTTCTCGCAGCAGGCGATGGAGCTGCTGATGTCCTACGACTTCCCGGGCAACGTGCGGGAGTTGGAGAACGAGGTGCAGCGGCTGGTGATCCAATGCGATCCGGGCGGCTACGTGATGGCGGAGCACCTCTCGCCGCGCATCCGCAAGATCGAGGGTCTGCTCGACAAGATCCGGGCGCCGCGCGGCACCCTCAAGGACATGATCGAGCACATCGAGAAGTGGCTGCTCATCGAGGCCCTGCGCGAGCACGGCAACAACAAGAGCGCGACCGCCAAGACCCTGGGCATCACCCGCGAGGGTCTACACAAGAAGCTCAAGGGCTACGGCATCAGCTGAGCGTCCCCGGCGATGAGGTACCAGGAGAAGGGGCGCTCGCGCTCGATCGCCCGGCAGCGCGCGTCGGCCAGCGAGGCGCGGGCTTCGACCCCACGCGAGGCAACGCCCACCACCCGCACGGGGTCTCCGTCCGTGACGGGGCGCGTCCAGGTCGGCACGGGCCCCACGGCGTAGGTCGCACCCGGCCGCCCGAAGGCTGGCCCGGCATAGGGGCTAACCACTCGATGCCGATGCGGGCGGGGCAAGCCCCGCCCCTACGCAGCGAGAACTCTCTCCCGTAGGGACGGGGCTTGCCCCGCCCGCCCTTCAAGCAATGGTTAACGCCATTGGGCCGGCCCGGTCTCTTCGTCGAGATGCTCCGCGCCGGGCAGCGCGCCGAGGTCGAGGGGCGTCGCGCCGAGCGCAGCCCACGCGTCGGTGTCCCTGAGCGCCTCGACGAACTCCTCGACGCAGTCGCCATCCAGGCGGTCGTGGCGGAGGTTTCCGACGGCGCCGCCCGACGAGCGCCCGTAGGCGACCACCTCGTGGGTGAGCGAGAGCGTGCCGCCGGGCTCGATGCCGCTGTCGTGATCGCGGGTGACGGGGGTGCGCGCCGCGAGGTAGCCCGCGACGACCACGCCCTGCCCATGCACCGGGAACACCGCCCACGACCCGGCCTGCCGCGAGCCGGCCGCGCGGGCGACCTCCTGGAGGCCCAGCGTCGCGGCCCAGAGGATCCCGTCGGGGCGGCGGGCCACGCGGAAGGCGATGCCGTGCACCACGCGCACGGCTGGGGTCGGCACATCCATGGGCTTCGTTGCTCGCGGCATGGCGGGGATGTGTACACTTCCTCGCGCGCGCGCCCTCCCGCCAGATTCACGCGGTGATCACTCCAGTGCCGATACACTCTCCCTCCCCGATGGTCCCCCCTCCCCGCCGATCGTTCGCCCTCCTGCTCGCCCTCCTCGGGAGCGCCTGCTCTACCGGCCGCTCCGTCGTCGGCGGCCTCCCCGACGCGGCCGAGCCCACGGACGCCGCGCTCGACGCCGACGCGCCCCTCGACGCCGCCGACGCGCCCCTCGACGCCGCCGACGCGCCCGCCCCGGTCGACGTCTCCGCGGCCGATCGCCCTGATGTCCCCGTGGACGTACCCGCTGCGCGCTGCACCTCGGACACCGACTGCACCAACGGCTCGGGGGGCCCCTCCTGCGACCTCGCCACCGGCCGCTGCGTGCCCTGCACCGCCGCCTCGGATCGCTGCCCCTCGGGCCAGTACTGCGTCGCCGCGGTGAACCGCTGCGACAACGGCTGCCGCGACGACGCCGCCTGCGCCGCCACCGCCGCCACGCCCCGCTGCGAGCCCACGTCCCGCGCCTGCGTCGCGTGCGTCACCGATGCGCACTGCCCCGCGGGCAACCTGTGCGTCGGCAGCGTCTGCGTGGCCGGCTGCAACGCCTCTTCCCGCTGCCCCACGGGCGAGGCCTGCTGCGCGGGCGCCTGCGTCAACCCGCAGTCCAACGTCGCCCACTGCGGTGCCTGCGGCAACCGCTGCGCCCTCGACCGCGCCGCCGCCGTGTGCCGCAACGCCACCTGCGCGGTGATGAGCTGCACCCTCCCCTTCGGCGACTGCGACGGCAGCGCCGCCAACGGATGCGAGGTCGACACCACCGCGGACACCGCCCACTGCGGCGCCTGCGGCCGGGCCTGCGGGGCGCGCCCCCACGCCACCGCCACCTGCGCGGCGTCGACCTGCGTCTACGCCTGCGACGCGGGCTTCGCCGACTGCGACGGCGAGGCCTCCAACGGCTGCGAGGTCGACATCCGCGCCAGCGCCGAGCACTGCGGCGCGTGCGGCAGCCGCTGCGCTCCGGCGAGCGCGACGGGGGCCTGCGTGGCGGGCGCGTGCACGGTGGCGAGCTGCACCAGCGGCCGCGCCGACTGCAACGCCCGCGCGGCGGACGGGTGCGAGGTCACCACCGCCACCGACGCCGCGAACTGCGGCGCCTGCGGGACGGAGTGTCCGGAGGTGGGCGGCGCGCGCCGGTGCTTCGCCGGGAGCTGCGCGGCGCGGAGCTGCGCGGCGGTGCTCGCGCTCACCCCCGCGGCGACGAGCGGGCCCTACCGCCTCGACCTCGACGGGGATGGGCCCATGGTCGCCCGCACCTACGCCTGCGACATGCGCGACGGGGGGTGGACCGTCGTGGCGAACCAGGTTCCGACGGAGCTGCTCGCGGACAGCAACGCGACGCTGGGCGAGGCGGCCTTCGGCGACGTCGCGCGCAGCTGGCGGCTGGGCAACCCCGACATCACCCTGGTGCGACCGACCCTCGCGTGGCGGCTCTCCGACGAGGTCAACAGCGTCTACGTGGTGCGCTCGTGCGTGGTCGACTGGAGCCGCGACTACGTCGACGTGATGGGCGCCACCGAGTGCACCATCGGGTACACCACCACGGCGCTCAACGTCGTCGTCAACGGCGCGTGGACGTACTGCTCCGCCCGCGGCATCGGGATCAACAACCAGGGCCGCAGCTGCTCCATCCGGATGAACGAAGGGGGCTTCGGCCGCGGCGTCGGCGCGCTCACCAACGGCCAGGCCTACACCTGCGACTACAACACCACGCGGCGGGTCTCGCTCGCCTTCCGCTGAGGGATTACGGCGCCGCCGGCAGGCTGCCGCGGAGCATCACGAACACCAGCACCCCGGTGACGGAGACATAGAGCCAGATGGGCGCGAGCCAGCGGGTCACCCTGCGGTGCCGGTCGAATTGCTTGCGGAACGCGAAGTAGAACGCCACCAGCGCCATCGGCACGACCGGCATCGAGAGCAGCACGTGGCTGGCGAGCAGCAGGAGGTACGCGACCTTCATCGGGCCGTGGCCCGCGTAGCGCGTGTCGCCGTGCACGAAGTGGTACGTGAGGTAGCTCACCAGGAAGAGCGCCGACGCCGCGAAGGCGCTGACCATGAAGGCCCGGTGGGCGCGCATGTTCTTGCGGCGGATGGCCACCCAGCCCGCGACGAGCAGCGCCGCCGCGGTGCCGTTGAGGCACGCGTTGACCGCCGGGAGGAAGCGCAGGTCGACGCCCCCTGCGCCCCCGCGGCGGATGAGCAGCAGCCACGCGATGAAGGCCAGCGCGACGGTGGAGACCACCGCCGTGAACGTGAAGAAGGCCCGGTCAGGGGCGGTCGAGGGGTCGCGATCGGAGGCGCTTGGGACCGACATGCCGCGCTTTATAGGCCCGCGCCCGGCGCGTGGCGACCACCAGAGTGGGTCTCAGACCATGCGGCGCCACCAGCAGGCCGCCCGCTGCCACGGCGTCATGGGCGCGCGGATGGCCTCGTAGGCCCGCAGCGCGTGGGCCTCCAGCGCCTCGACCGTGCCCGCGGGAATGCCCAGCCCGAAGCGCACCCGGTCGACCTCCGCCGCCGCCGCGCCCAGCTCCGGAATCGGCGGCAGCCCCTTCGCCTCGCGCTGCGCGCTCACCTTGGCGACCAGCTCGTCGACCGTGTCCCCCGGCAGCACCCGGACGCCCACGTCGCGGAGCGCCACGGTCACGTACTCCCAGCGCCGCAGCGCGCGCTTCGTGGGCTCGTCGGCGCGCCCGCCCCGCCGCAGCCGGCGCAGGCGCCACCACCGCCGCACCGGGCGGTTGAGGAAGAACAAGGGCACGAAGGGCAGCACGTCCTCGGCCTGCTCGCGGGCCTTGCGGGCGGCGCGGCTCACGGCGTCGCGCAGGGCCTGGGCGTCAGGGTGGGGCGCGCGCCGCCCCCGAGGGTCGCGCTCCCCGGGCGGCGGCCGACGCTCCCGGCCGCGGGGGTCGCTGGCGCCGTCGCCGGGTCGCTGGCCCTCGCGCGGGGCGGTGCGCCAGAGGTACGGCGCGAGCGACGCGGTGGCGGCGGTGACGAGCAGCGCGAGCAGGATGATCGCGAGCCCGCCGCGGCGGGTGAGGCGCAGCGCGGCGCCCCGCTGGTGCTGCGTGACGGTGGTCGGCGTGTCGGTGGCGCCGGCGGCCCACACCGCGTGGTGGTAGCGCCCCTGCCCCGCCAGGAAGGCAAAGTAGAGCGCCACGAGGGTGCCCAGGAGCCCGAGCGCAGTCGGGTCCCACACGCCGTCCTTCACCCCGACCTCCCAGTACCGCACGCCGCCGTGCTGCTCGATGACGGTGAGCATCGCGCCCACCCAGCACACCGCCGGGAGCCAGAGGGTCGCCAGCAGCGCGCGCCGCTGCATCGCCGCGTGCCCGCAGCTCACGCTCGTGAGGAAGGCCACGGCCCCGCCGGCGACGCGCGGCCCGGCGGCGATGGCGACGGTGCACGCGAGGGTGATGATGGCGAACCACACCACCCCCTGGACCACCCAGGCCCGCAGGCGTAGCAGCGCGAGGAGGTTGCCCAGCGCGACGCCGAGGGTGCTGGCCACGACGAGCACCGGGAGCAGCACCAGGAGCTCGGGGTCGGCGCCCCAGTAGCGAAACGCCGCGCCCAGCAGCACGACGTAGCCCGACACCAGGAGCAGCCAGTAGGTGGCCAGCAGCCAGCGGGCGCGGGCGAAGGCCTCGACGAGGGGCTCCCGGGGGGTCCCCCCGCGCCACCAGGGCGGGAGGATCATCGGGCGCCGCAGGTCGTCGACCGGGGTCACGTCGCGTGGAGCGTGTGGAGGGCGAAGGACTTGGTGCCGGTGTCGACCTGGTGCCCGGAGACCACGCCGATGGTCTCGCCGTCGTGCATCGGGAGCGTCGCGCGGGCGACGCGGGCGGCCAGCGCGAGGGTCTCGTCGGCCGCGTCGGGGAGCGAGTGAACCACCGGGATCACGCCCCACTGGAGCGCGAGCCGCTGGGCCACCTCGCGCGTCGATGTGAGGGCGATGATGGGCGCGCGGGGGCGAAACTCCGCCACCATGTCGGCCGTGCGCCCCGAGCGGGTGAACACCACGATCGCCGCGAGGCGGGCGTGCCGCGACGTCAGCGAGGCCGCCGCCGCGCAGGCGTGGGTGAAGTCCCAGTCGAGGCGCGAGATCTGCGGCTCGGTGAGCTTCGCGTAGAGCGGCGAGGCCTCGATCTCGCGGACGATGGTGTCCATCATCTGCACCGTGACCACGGGGTAGCGCCCGCTCGCGGTCTCGCCGGAGAGCATCAGCACGTCGGTGGCGTCGAGCACGGCGTTGGCCACGTCGGCCGCCTCGGCGCGCGTCGGCCGCGGCGAGCGGATCATGGAGTCGAGCATCTGCGTGGCCGTCACCACCAGCTTGCCTTGCGCGTTGGCCAGCTGGATGGCCCGCTTCTGCGCGAGCGGGACCTTCTCGGGCCCGAGCTCCACGCCGAGGTCGCCGCGCGCCACCATGATCCCGTCGCAGGCGGCGATGATGGCCTCCAGGTTGTCGATGGCCTCGGGCTTCTCGATCTTGGCGATGAGGGGGATGCCCTCCCCCACGGCGAGGCGCGCCTCGTGGAGGTCGCTCGCGTGCCGCACGAAGGAGAGCGCCAGGTAGTCGACCCCGAGCTCGCGGGCGAGGAGGGCGTCCGCGCGGTCCTTGTCGGTGAGCGCGGGCACGCTGAGCTTCGCGCCGGGGACGTTGATGCCCTTGCGGTCCGAGAGGGTGCCGCCGACCTCCACCGCGCAGTCGACGTCCTCGTCGTGGATGCCCGTCACCCGCAGCCGCAGGAGCCCGTCGTCGAGGAGCACCGGGTCGCCGACGCGGAGGTCCTTCCACAAGGGGTAGGTCATGGAGACGGAGTGCACGTCACCGGGGACCTCCCGGGTGGTGAGCGTGAAGGCCGCGCCCTCGATGAGTTCGACGGGCCCGCTGGCGAAGGTGCGGCAGCGGATCTTCGGCCCCGAGAGGTCGCCGAGGATGGCCACGTCGCGCCCGGCGCGCGCGGCGGCGGCGCGGATGTTCTTCACCGCGGCGCGGTGCTCGTCGGGCACGCCGTGGGAGAAGTTCACCCGGAAGCCGTCGACGCCGGCCCCGATGAGGGCATCGAGCACGCCGGGCTCACGGCTCGCGGGACCCACCGTCGCGAGGATCTTGGCTCTACGCATGGGCGAACGATGGCACGCGTCGCAGCGGGCCCACAATGGGCGTGCAGCCGCGACCGGCGCCCCGAGGCCCGACCCGGCGCGAACGGCCCGTTCCGCCTCGCGGACGTGCGGCGTTACTCCCCGGGATAACGCCCCGCGGCAGAGGGTGATCCCGACTACCGTGACGCATGGTGCCTGTGCTAGTCCCCCGCCCGGAAGAGGAGCGATGAAGACGATGATGCACGGCGCCCACGCGAACATCCTAGATGCGGTCGGCAACACCCCGATCGTCCGCCTGAACCGGGTGGTCCCGCCCGACCTGGCGGCAGAGATCTACGTGAAGTGCGAGTTCATGAACCCCGCGGGGTCCACGAAGGACCGCATCGCGATCAACATCATCAACCGCGCCGAGGCCGAAGGGCGGCTCAAGCCCGGCGGCACCATCGTCGAGGCCACCAGCGGCAACACCGGCGCCGGGCTCGCCATGGTCGCCGCGGTGCGCGGCTACCGCACCATCTTCGTCATGCCCGACAAGATGTCCCAGGAGAAGATCTCGGCGCTCCGGTCCTGGGGCGCCAAGGTGGTGGTGTGCCCCACGGCGGTCGAGCCCGCCGACCCGCGCAGCTACTACTCCGTCGCGCGGCGGCTCTCCGAGGAGACCCCCAACGCCGTCCTCGCGAACCAGTACCACAACCCCGCCAACCCGGAGGCCCACTACCTCTCCACGGGCCCGGAGATCTGGGCGCAGACCAACGGCGAGTTCGACGCGTTCGTCTCGGGCATGGGCACCGGCGGCACCCTCTCGGGCACCGGCAGGTACCTCAAGGAGAAGAACCCCGCGATCCAGATCGTGGGCGTCGACCCCGTGGGCTCGGTCTACTACGACTTCGTCAAGCACGGGCTGGTGACCCGCGCGTTCTCGTACAAGGTCGAAGGCATCGGCGAGGACTTCTTCCCGACCACCATGAACCTCAAGATCCTCGACGACTGCGTGCGCGTCGACGACCGCGAGTGCTTCATGATGACCCGCGACCTCGTGCGCCTGGAGGGCATCTACTGCGGCGGCTCGTGCGGCGCGGCGGTGGCCGGGGCCATCAAGTGGGCCCAGTCGCGCAACAAGAAGGAGCGCATCCTGGTGCTGCTCCCCGACAGCGCCGGGCGCTACCTCAGCAAGATCTTCAACGACGACTGGATGCGCGAGAACGGCTTCACCGGCACCGAGGCCTCCCTCGGCACGGTGCGCGAGATGATGCAGTCCCGCAGCCAGCAGCTGGTGACCGCACGCTCCGACGACACGCTGCGCAACGTCATCGCGAAGATGAAGTCCCTGGGCATCTCGCAGTTGCCGGTGGTCGACGGCGAGCACATCCGCGGCATCGTCACGGAGGTCGACGTGCTGCGCAACCTCGTGTCGGGCGAGGCCAACATGGACGGCACCATCACCAACATCCTCGACAGCGACTACGCCACGGTGACCCCGGATACGCGGGTCGACCTGCTCCAGAGCGTGCTCGCGGAGGCCAAGGTGGCGCTCGTCGCGGACGGCACCCGGCTGCTCGGGCTCGTCACCAAGATCGACCTCATCGACTACCTCTCGAAGCGCGTCACCGCGGTGGCCGAGTCGAAGCCCGGCTGAGCGGCGGAGCGTGATCATGGCCCACCCCCCCGTCGCCCTCATCACCGGCGCCAACGGCGAGATCGGTCGCTCGCTCCTCGAGCGCCTCCACGCCGACGGCCGCTACCGCGTGGTCACCCTCGACCTCACGCCCCTGCCCGAGCGCTTCCGGCCGATGTGCCACGAGACCTACGCGGGCAACATCCTCGACCGCTACCTGCTCGACCAGCTCGCGGCGCACCACGAGATCGAGGTGGTGTTCCACCTCGCGGCGCTGCTCTCGACCCGCGGCGAGCGCGACCCCGACCTCGCGCACCAGATCAACGTCGAGGGCACGCTGCACCTCATGCGCATGGCGCAGCAGCAGTCGGCGCGGCTCGGCCGGCCCGTGCGCTTCATCCTCCCGAGCTCCATCGCGGTGTACGGCGTGCCCTCGCTCGACGAGAAGGCCGCCCACCCGCGGGTGACCGAGGCGCAGTTCCTCGAGCCCATCACCATGTACGGGTGCAACAAGCTCTACTGCGAGCACCTCGGCCGGTACTTCATGCGCCACTACCGCTCCGTCGGGCCGGTGGCGGCCAACGCGCGGCTCGACTTCCGCGCCCTGCGCTTCCCCGGGCTCATCTCGGCGGACACCGTGCCCTCCGGGGGGACGAGCGACTACGGGCCCGAGATGCTCCACCACGCCGCGCAGGGGAAGCCCTACGCGTGCTTCGTAGGTCCGGAGGCGCGGCTGCCCTTCATGGCGATGCCCGACGCCGTGCGCGCCCTGCTCCAGCTGCTCGACGCGCCCGCCGAGGCGCTCACCCTGCCGAGCTACAACGTCGGGGCCTTCAGCCTGTCGGCGCAGGAGTTCGCCGACCGGGTGAAGCAGGCCTTCCCGGGCGCGGACATCACCTTCGCGCCCGACGCCGGCCGCGCCCGCATCGTGGACTCGTGGCCCGGCGACGTCGACGACGCCAGGGCCCGCGCCGACTGGGGTTGGGCGCCCGCCTACGGGCTCGACCGTGCCTTCGACGAGTACCTCGTGCCCGCGGTGCGCGGGCGCTACCTGGCGTAGTCCGCGCTTTCCGCGCGCCCCTCCCGTGACGTAACCTCGGCGTTGCGCGCATGTCGACGGCCAACCCCCAGCGCCTCGGTCGATATATCGTCACGCGGCGCCTCGGGGTGGGCGGCATGGCGGAGGTCTTCCTCGCCCGCTCGCGCGGCGCGGAGGGCGTCGACAAGTCCCTGGTGGTCAAGCGCATCCTCCCGGACTTCGCGGAAAACCCGCATTTCCGAACGATGTTCGTCGACGAGGCGCGGGTCGCGATGCGGCTCAACCACCCCAACCTCGTGCAGGTGTACGGCTTCGAGTCCGACGGCCCGACCCTCCTGCTCATCATGGAGCATGTCGACGGGCCCGACCTCGGGCTGCTGCTCGCGACGGCCCACCGCGCGGGCGAGAAGGTCCCCTACGCGGTCGCCGCGCACGTGCTGCGGGAGCTCTCGCGCGCCCTCCACTACGCCCACGAGCGCCTCGACGAGCAGGGCCGCGCCCTCGAGATCGTCCACCGCGACGTGTCCCCTGCCAACGTGCTGCTCTCCTACGAAGGGGCGGTGAAGCTCGGCGATTTCGGCATCGCCCACGCGCGCTCGGCGTCGTTCACCGAGACCGGTCTCGTCCAGGGCAAGTACGGTTACATGGCCCCCGAGCAGGCCCGCGGCGAGCCCGTCGACCGGCGCGCCGACGTCTTCGCGCTCGGCGTGGTGCTCCTCGAGCTCCTCCTCGGGCGGCCGTGGTTCGCCGACGTCCCGGACGCGCACTCCCTCCTCGCCCAGGTGCGCGAGGGCCAGCTGCCCGACCCCGACGTGCTGGTGCCCGACGCCCCGGAGGCCCTGCGTGCCGTCGTGCGCCGCGCGATGCGCCCCCGCGCCGACGAGCGCTACGCCACGGCGCGCGAGGTGGCCGTCTCGCTCAACGGCTTCCTGCACATGGCCGAGCAGCAGGCCGACGCGATCACCCTCGAGCAGTTCGTCGAGAAGATCATGCCCCGCCGGCGCGCGAGCAGCTCTCCCGCGTCGCTGTCGTCGCGGCCGCCCCCGCCGGCGTACAGCTCGCTCCCGACCGTGGGGCCGGGCTCGCTCATGCCCGACGACTTCGGCGCGGCGAGGGACGGCGTCGGGCGCACCATGCCCGCGTTCGACCCCTACGCGAGCGTGACCCAGCCCGAGCTGATGCTGCTCTCGGACATCTCGGCGCCCCGCGCGCCCCGCGTGGACGCCGTCGGCGCCGTGCGCGAGCGCGTCAACGTGGCGGTCATCGTCGGGCGCATGTCCCGGCCGTCCCACTCGCCCGAGACCCGCGCCCTCGTCTCCCTCATCGACGCCCTCGCCTTCAAGGCCGCCGCCACCCTCGAGTGGAACGGCGACGACCGCTTCACCCTCCTCGTCGGCGTCCTCCGCCCGCAGGTCGACGACCCCCTCCGCGCCGCGCGCCTGGCGCTCGACCTCCTCGACGCCGCGCGCACCCTCGCGGCCGACCTCGAGAGCGTCGACGAGGCCCTCGTCGAGCTCGCGCCCACCCTCGGCCTCGGGCTCGCCCGCGGGCTCGTGGCCTGCGCCTTCGACCCCGACGGCGTCCCGATGCGCTTCGAGCCCGTCGACGACGCGCTGCCCATCGCCAACGGCCTCGCCGCCGCCGCGCGCCCCGGCGAGGCCCTCCTCGGCGCAGCGCTCGCGCGCTTCGTCCGCCGCGCCTTCGTGCTGCGCGAGGCCCCCTCCCGGGGCCCCCGGGCCTGGGCGCTCGAGCGCATGCGGGGGCGCTCCGAGCGCGACGCCTCGGCGGAGGTGCAGGGCTTCGGGCTGCTCGGGCGCGAGGTCGCGATGGGCGAGCTGCGCGACGCCTACGGCGCCGTGCTCTTCACCCAGCTCGGAGCGGCGCGGCGCGTGGTGGGCGAGCTCGGCATCGGCAAGTCCACGCTGCTGGGCGCCTTCGCCGAGGGGCTCCTGGCCGGCCCCGCGCCCACCCGGGTGCTCCGCGTCGAGGCCTCGCTCGGCACGAGCCGCGTGCCCTTCGCCCTCATCACGCAGCTCCTCCACCAGGTGCTGGTGCTCCAGCGCGACGCCGAGCCGCTGCTTCCCTCGGACCTCGTCGACCGCGAGGTGCTCGGCCGCGCGCTCGACCGCGCCGTGCAGCGCTGGGGCGCCGGCACCCTCGGGCGGCGGGCGGCGGTGCGGGCGCTGCGCTCCTGCCTGGGGCTCGACCCCCACGACGAGTCCGCCGAGGCGGCGATCACCCGCGAGCTCGCGCTGGTGCTGCGCCCGATGCTCTCGGAGACCGCCCACGACGGGCCGCTGGTGCTGCTGCTCGACGGCCTCGAGCTGGCGGACGCGCCCAGCCGCGCGCTGGTGGCCGACCTCGCGCGGCGCCCGCCCGGGTCGCCGGTGCTGGTGGTGCTCGCGCTGCGCGACGACGACGCGCTCCAGGGCGAGCTCGGCGGCGTGCCGGAGATCGTCGTGGGGCCGCTCGACGGCGAGGCGCGGCGCAGGCTCATCGCGCAGTCCCTCGGGGCCGACCACGCGAGCGACGCGCTGGTGCAGGAGGTCAGCGCGGTGGTGGGCGGCAACCCCCTCGCGATGCTGGAGATGGTCGAGGCGCTGAGCGAGCGCGATCGGGTGCGCGCGCGGGCGCAGCTCGACGGCGCGGGGGAGATCGTCGCCGACCTGGTCACCGACGACCGCGGCGAGGCCCTGCTGCCCGGCACCCTCGACGAGGTGCTCGCGGCCCGCATCGACGCGCTGCCGCCGTCGAGCCGCGCGCTGCTCCGGTGGTGCGCCCTCTGCGAGGCCGAGCTCACCCGCCCGGTGGTCGACGCCCTCGGCGGCCCGGAGGGTCCGCGGGTGCGCGCGCGGCTGGTGACCGACGGCATCCTGGTCGAGACCTCGGGCGCGGCGGAGGCGGCCCCGGTGCTCTCCTTCGCGCACGCGGCGCTGCGCCGGCTGCTGCGCGCGGCGGTCGACCCGACGGCGCTGCCGGCGATGCACGCGCGGCTGGCGGAGGTGCTCGAGCGCCAGGGCGTGAGCGCGGTCGGGGCGGCGCGGCACCACTCGGCGCTGGCGGTGCACCGCGAGGCCGCCGGGGCGACCCGGCCCGCGGCGCGGGCGTGGATGGAGGCCGCGCGGGCGTTCACCGTCGCCGGGGCGCGCGGGCAGCGCGAGGCGGCCGAGGCCTACGAGCGGGTGCTCACCCTCTGCGCAGGGGCGCGCGACCTGGAGAGCTTGAAGCTCCAGGCGGCCGCGTGGGAGGCCCTGGAGGAGGCCGCGCGGGCGGGGGTGCACAACCGCCGGCGGCGGCGCGCGCTGCTGGCCCTGCGGGAGGTGGCGATCGCCTCGGAGGACGCCGGGGTCATCGCGCGGGCGCTCACACGCCAGGCGCGCTTCAAGATCGAGATCACCCCCGGGCTCGACACGGCGCGCGACGTGGTGGCGGCGGTGCGGGCGGCGCGGCGGGCGGGCGACGCGCGCACCGAGGCCGAGGCGCGCTGGGCGTGGTCGGTGCACCTTGGGCACCGGGGCGAGCTGCGGGCGGCCATCGAGCAGGCCGACGCGGCGCTGGGGGCGCTGCGGCGCGAGGCGGAGGTGCCGCGCGCGCTGGAGGTGGAGGTGCTGGTGACGCGCTCCACGATGCGGCGCTGGGCGGGCGAGCACCGGGCGGCGCTCGACGTCGGCGCCGAGGCGGTGGCGACGGCGACGCGCTTCGGCCCGCGGCGGATGCTGGGCGCCTCCTACGACGCCGTGGGCATGGCGTGCATGGCCTCCGGCGCCCCCGCCGAGGCGCTGCGCTTCTTCCGCACGGCGATCTCGCTGGAGCGCGAGGTGGGCGGGCGCGACCGGATGGCCCGCACGGTGCTGCACGCCGGCAAGGCGTGGGGGGCCCTCGGGCGGGCGACCCGGGCGCTGCAGTTCACGCAGCGGGCGGTGTCGCTGGCCGAGCCGGTGCGGCACGGCTTCGGCGGCACCCTCGCCGAGGCGCTGGTGACCCTGGCCGAGCTGCTGGTCGAGCGCGGCGACGTCGACGACGCGGCGGCGGCCATCGAGCGGGCGCGCGCGCTGCTCGGCGCTACCGGCGGGCGCTACGCGTACGTGCGGCTCTGCATCGGCGACGGGCTGGTGCTCATGGCGCGGCGCCAGTACCGCCTTGCGCGCGTGGCGGTGGAGAGCGCCGAGCAGGCGGCGGCGGAGTCGGGGATCCCCCTGGAGGTGCTGCGGGCGCGGGCGGGCATGGCGCTGGCGGCGGCCCACCTGGGCGACCGCGCGGCGGCGATGCACGCCATCGAGCGGGTGCTGGGCGACCCCTTCATGGCCAACCCGGCGCGCATCCACCGCGGGGCGCGGGTGCTGCGGGCGTGCGCCGAGGCGCTGCGGGTGCTGGGGGCGGGGCGGGGCGGAGACCTGACGAGCGCGGACGCGGTGGCGCAGCAGGCGGGCACGCTCGAGCGGGCGGTGATGGCAACGTGGCGCGTGGCGCCGCGAGAGGTAACGACGACGTGACGAGCGAGCGGTGGAGCAAGCCGGTGATTCCGCGGTCGGTGGCGCTGGTGCTGTCGGGGGGCGGCGCGCGCGGGGCCTACGAGGTGGGGGTGCTCTCGTACCTCTACGGCGAGCTGACCCGGCTGCGGGGCGACGTGGCGCCGCGCGTCGACGTCATCTGCGGCACCAGCGTGGGGGCCATCAACGGCTGCTACCTCGCCGCGCACATGGCCGACCCGGTCTCCGGCGTGAAGCGCCTCGTCGACCTCTGGACCTCCATCGCCTTCGAGCAGGTGCTGCGCTTCGACCTGCGCCAGGCGCTGCGGCTGCCGCGGGTGCTGCGCGGCGGCAGCGAGGCCGCGGGGCTCTTCGACGTGCAGCCGATGGTCGACCTGGTGACCCGGGAGATCAGCTGGAAGATGGTCGCGCGCTCGCTCAAGCGGGGGCTGCTTCGCGGGCTCTCGGTGAGCGCGACGGAGATCGCCACGGGGCGCACCACGCTCTTCATGGACACCGCGCCGGAGGTGCCGCTGCCGGTGGGGCTCGGGGCGCGCGTGGTGGTCGAGCGGCAGACCATCGGGCCGCAGCACGCGCTGGCGAGCGCGGCCATCCCGCTGGTGTTCCCGCCGGTGCGCATCGGCTCGATGCTCTACTGCGACGGCGGCCTGCGGCAGAACACCCCCATCGCGCCGGCCATCCGCCTCGGGGCCGAGCGCATCCTGGTGATCGGGCTCTCGCGCGAGTCGCGCGGCAACGTCGTCAACGAGTCGCCCTCGGGCCAGGTCAACGAGTCGCCCGGCGCGCTCTTCCTCCTGGGCAAGGTCCTCAACGCCTTCCTCCTCGACCACGTGCAGGCCGACGTCGAGCTGCTCGGGCGCATCAACCAGATCCTCGAGGACGGCGAGCAGGTCGCCGGCCCGGGCTTCGCTGACCGCCTGAGCGGGCACGCCGTGGCCCGCGGCGGCGAGCCCTACCGCAAGGTCGAGACGATGCTGGTGCGGCCCAGCCAGGACATCGGGCGGCTCGCGGCGCAGCACGTCCGGCGCGGCCGGCTCTCCGGGTCGATGGTGGCGCGGCAGCTCCTCGCGCTGCTCGACAACAGCATGAACGACGAGAGCGACCTCGCGAGCTACCTGCTCTTCGACGGCGCCTTCGCGCGCAAGCTCATCGACCTCGGAAGGGCAGACGCGGAGGCCCAGCGCGACCGTCTGCTGGCCTTCCTGGAGTAGCGGGCGGCGGGCTCAAGGGAACTCCGCGATGCGACCGCGCGCGTAGCGGAAGGCGCGCAACATGCTCAGCTCGCCGCGCTCGCGTCGGCTCTCGTGGGTGAACGCGATCTCCGGCTGCCCGTCGCCGTCGAAGTCGAAGAGCCTCATGTCGGCAGCGTGGTCGTAGGGCGGCGCGTAGTCGTCTCCCTGTTCGAGGAACGCCCCCTCGCCGTCCGTATTGAGGGTGGCGCCCGCCGCGGTCCCGACCTCGCGCCCCTGCCCATCGCGGTACCTCAGCCGCCACTGGACCAGGCGCTCCGGGTCGAGCACCACGCCGCACGCACCGCCGGGTGTCGGGAAGCAGCGCGCGAACGCAGAGAAGCGGGCCTCGAACGCGTACAGCACCGCAAGCTCGGAGCCGGTCGGGTGCGGTCGACGCTCGAATTCGAGCCGGTGCACCAGGGCCAGCGCCGCGGCATTGCGGGTGTCGAACGACGTACAGGGTCACTCCCCGATAGGGTGCGTCCGCGCCGGGCTCGCATCGGGCATGAGCGTCTCCGGCTCCGCGGCCGCATCGACCTCGACGACGGTCCCGCCTTCGTGGCAACCACCCTCCGACCCGCCTGCCATGACCTCCGTGGTCGTGGCAGCCACCCTCCGACCCGCCTGCCATCCCCTCCGTGGTCGTGGCAGCCACCCTCCGACCCGCCTGCCATCCCCTCCGCAGTCGTGGCAGCCCCTTCGCGCGCACCCCGCCACGCGCTCCGTGGTCGGGGCTGGCACTTCGACCCACGCGCGCATCCCCCCGAAGGAAAATCTCACGCACCCCGCAACCTCTCGCGTGCACTCCCCGATGACATCGGCAGGAGGTCACGTTCATCATGCCCAAGCCCACCAACACCCCGTCCAGGTCACCCGTCCCCGTCGCCACCGAGAAGAAGACGGCCCCCGCCGACGGCGCTCCCGCCGTCCCCACCGTCCTCGGCTCCGCGGACGCCCTCACGATCCACCGCGGCGCCGCGGGCACCCTCCGGCTCGCGGAGGTGATCCCGTTCCGCGCCGACGCCGACCTCGCGTACTACAACGCGATGCGCGGCCGTGACGCCCTCCTCGCGGCCCGCCCGGCCGTCGAGGCCAGCGGGTTCCGCGCCGACTGGGCCCGCATCGATGCGCTGGGCTCGCTCGGCCTCGCGATGGCCTACGCCGCGAGCCGCGTTGAGGCCCTCCCCCGCGAGTCCAACGAGGTGCTCGACCTGCTCCGCGAGGCACGCCCCCTCCGCCGCGTGCTCCTCTCCCACGCGCGCACCCTCTCCCTCCTCGACCGCTGCCCCGCGAAGGAGGTCGCGCGCATCGAGAAGGGCACCGGGGCTCGCGACGTCGCCAACGACCTCGCCGACCTCGCCGCGCTCTACCTCGCTCACGACCTCGTCATCGCTGGCGGCACGATCCAGACCGGGCAGGTCCGGCGCGCGGAGGTCCTCGGGGCCGCCCTGATCGAGAAGATCCGCCCCGCGTCGGCGGTCCGTCCGAGCCGCCGGACGGCCGACCAGCAGAGCGCGATGGCCCTCCGCGACCGCGTCTGGACACTGTTCGTCCGCGCCTACGAGCACATCGAGCTCGCCGCGGGCGCCGTCTGGGGGCGCCACGTGAACAAGCACCTCCCCTCGCTCCAGGCGCGGGCCGTCGCACGCAAGGCGGCGACGAAGACCGCGGCCCCGACGGGCTGACCGCGCTCCTCCGAACCAATCACACCATCGCTGAACTTCGGATGCCCCGACGGACCGGGGTTGGTCGCGTCCCGCGCCTGCACCCCGGGCAAGCGAATGAAGGCGCCCCTGACGGGGCTGCCGGAATGACCTCACGCGGGTCCGCGGTGCAGCGGGGCCGAGGAAGATTGGCAAAGGCGATGTCGTCCTCGTACACGAAAGCTCTTCGTGCATTTCGTGTGGGCGACGAAGTTCAGGGAGCACACCATCACGCCCGTGCTCGCTCCGCGCATCCACGGGTACCTCGCGTCGCGCTGTCGCGCCATGAACTGCTTCCCGCTCGCCGTGGGCGGTGTCTCCGACCACGCCCACGTGTTGGTCTGGATGTCACCCGAGGTCGGCGTGGCCCAACTTGCCCGCGAGCTCAAGGCGCCCACGACCCGTTTCATCCACCGCGAACTGAACCTCCCGGAGTTCGCATGGCAGGAGGGGTACGGCGCGTTCACGTTGCGAGAGTCCGAGGTCGAACTCGTACGGCGCTACGTCGACAACCAGGCTCGCCACCACTCCGAGGGCTCCGTCGTCGAGGGGTGGGAACAATCCCAACCCCTGTCCGTGGGGCAGACGCAGTAGTATCCCTTCCGAAAGCCCCCCTTGCGGGGGCGCCTGCCTTCGCTTGCCCGGGGTGCAGGCGCGGGACGCGACCAACCCCGGCCTGGTGGCGGGTCGGCCCCCGCTCAGATGCGCAGCGCGGCGTGCAGCCCGAGGGTCACCTGGAGCCCGACGCTGTCACCCGTGTTGGTGAACATCACGCTGGCCGGCGAGGCCGCGCGGGTGAGGTTGAGGAAGGTCACGTCGAGGTTGGCGCCCAGCGTGAAGTGGCTGCTGATGGCGAGGTCGAGGCCGCCGCCCACGGAGCCGAACCAGCCCGACACCTTCGGGCACGACGCCCCGCTGCCGCTGGCGCCGCAGGCCAGATAGCGCGGGTCGGGGTTGAGGTCGCCGAGCCAGGCGTACCCGATGCCCACGCGCCCGAAGGGCTGGATGAAGGGCACCGGGATGCGCAGCTCGATGAAGAGCCCAGCGTCGCCGACGTCGTAGGCGGCGTAGCGGGCGAGGTCGACCCGGGCGCCGCCGGTGACGGGCCCGAAGCGCATGCCCGCGAGCAGGCCGAAGCGCGGGCCGAAGCCGGTGGTGCTCGACGCCGAGGGGAAGAGCCCGTCGTTGCTGACGGCGACGACGTTGGCGTACGAGATCCCGAGCTCGGGCTGGAGCACCAGCCAGTCGTGCGAGAGCAGGCTCTGCGCGGAGGCCTCGGCGCCCGCGAGCGCGGCGACCACGGCGAGCGCGGCGGAGAGGCGGCGGGCGCGGGTCACGAGACCCGCCGGGGGTCGGGGTTGCGCACCGACGCGAGGGCGAGCTCCTCCTCGGAGGGGAGCTCGTCGCGCACCGGGATGCGGTACGCGCCGTCGAGCCATCGACCGAGGTCGACGTCCCGGCAGCGCGCCGAGCAGAACGGGGCGGAGGGGTTCTCCGGGCGACCGGCCCGGACGACGGCCTTGCAGATGGGACAGCGGCTCTCCATGGCGGCGGAGTGTACCGCGGCGGGGGCTCATAGGAAGTCGACCGCCATCGTCTGCGACGGCGCGTTGCAGGTGGCGGTGTTGACCCCGCCCCAGTTGGAGCCCTGGCACGGGCGCACGATGTACCCGCTGGGGCAATTGGACGAACTGCAGGCCGCCGGGGGGTCGATCCCACGTTCGCCGTTGTAGCGGGTGCCGCGGAGCGACCATGCCCGTCCGTCGCAGCTCATGCTGAAGTTGGCCCCGGTGCGCAGCGCCGTCGCGAGCCCGTTGACCACGGCGGGGTTGGTGCACGAGACGCCCGCGGCGTTGAAGGTCCCGCGGATGGTCACCCGGGTGTAGGTCGTGCCGAGGCCCGCGCGCCAGGTGTCCCAGCGCGTGCACGCCGACGGGGGCGGCGCGAAGCCCGTCACGCAGGACCCGCTGTACGTCCGCGCGCCGCTCGCGCACACGCCCGCCGTGCACACGCCGCTCGCGCAGCGGTCGCCGCAGGCGCCGCAGTTCGACGCGCTGGAGCGCAGGTCGACCTCGCAGCCGCTGGCCGCGCTGCCGTCGCAGTTGCCCCATACTGCAACCCGACCTTCGTCGAAGGGGTGCAGGTCGGGCTGTAGTACGAAGCCCGCGTTGCAGGCCGCCACGGCGCGGCGGTGCGCGAAGATCCATCGACCCCAGGCAGCGAACATCCGTGACTCCCGTCTTGCCGGTCAGCGCGTGAGGGCGCGGGCCACCGACGCGGCCAGCAACCCCACAGCGAGCGCAGTCGCCCGCCGATCAGCAGGCGGAACATCGCGCGCGAGGGGCTGGGTCGCCAGTACCATCAGGCCGATGGTGGGGAGGGCGGGCACGGCGCGCTCCAGGGCGATCGCGAGGCCCCCGGCGCCGACGATGCCCAGCCAGAGGGCGGCGCCCATGCGGGCGCGGGGTAGGGAGAAGCGCGCCGCGGCGGCGAGGTAGAGCGCCACGAACACGGCGTCGCCGACGCCGATGGCGGGCCGCGGCTCGCGGTGTGGCGGGATCGCCACGCTCAGGGTGAGCACCCGCAGGAGGGCGGGCGACTGCACGATGCGGTGGGTGGGGCCCGAGGGGGAGGTGACGCTCCAGAGGTCGACCGCGGCGGAGACGAGGGCCACGGCGGCGAGGTGGCCGGGGGACTCCATCCGCGCCCCGATGGCCCCGCCGACGAGGACCGCGACGGTGAGCAGCCCGAGCGCCCCGGCGAGCCCGGAGGCGACCGGCGGGAGGCGCAGGGCGAGGGCGACGAGGGCGACGCCGGCGAGCGCGGCGGGCAGCGCGACGCGCGCCGGGAGGGCCGCGGACGGAGCGAGCGCGACGCCCCCCACGATGGCGAGGGCCACGACGCCGAGCGCCAGGAGGGTGGCGGCGAGCGGGCCCAGCGGCAGCCACGGGGCGACGGCGGCGAGGAGGCCGAGCGGGAGCAGCGCGGCGAGGGCGGGTCGGGCGACGGCGAGGGCGAGCGGGGGGAGTGCCATCCGTTGCGCGGAGGATAGTCAATCGGTGGGGTCTTGCGGCATGGTGCGCCGCGTTGCGCGGACGAGGACGACAGCGGATCGGTTGGGCGGTGCTGGCCGCCACGCTCGCGGGGGCCTGCCGCAGGGCAGAGGCGCCGCGGGCGAGCGCGCCGCCGCGGGGGCCGACGCTGGCGGGGCTCTACTGGGGCCGCTGGCCGGAGGTGCCCGAGGGGATGCGCGTCGCGGTGTGGCTCCACGAAGACGGCGCGGTGCTCCGCGGGAGCTGGGACCTGCCGCCGTGGCACGGCGAGCTCGCCGCGGTGCGCGGGTCGAGCGGGTACGCCGGGCTGTGGCGCGAGGAGGGCACCATCGCCATCCAGCAGGGGCGCGAGCGCCGGGTGGAGCTCTCGCTGGACGCGCGCGACGGCACGCTCCGCGAGGCGGGCCCCGGCCACGAGGCGATCGAGCTGCGACGCGCGGGGCGGCCGACCACCGAGCTGCGCGCGGGGCTCTGGCTGGGTCGATGGACGGGCCTGCCGACGGGCGTCGCGGTCGAGACGCTGCTCACGCCGCTGGGCGAGCGGCGGTGGCGCGCGACCTATCGCTACCAGGAGCGGGAGGGCACCTTCGACGGCGACGCGCTGCCCGGTGGTGGTCTGGCCATCCGCTGGCGCGAGGTGTCCCCGCGCGACGCGGTGGCGACCGGCCGCGGGCGGCTGCTCCCCGACGCGCTGGGCTTCCGAGGCACCTACGGCGTCGACGAGCGCGAGTCGGGCACCGGGCTGTGGACGCTCGAAGCGTGGAGGGTGCCGTGAGCGACGAGGCCGCGGCGCTGCTTCGGGTGCTCGTCGAGGGCGACGCGCGGGCGGTGGCCGAGGCGCTGCACGCCGACGTGGTGTTCGTGCAGGGCGACGGCACCGAGCACCGCGGGGTCGACGCGGTAGTGGCGATGTTCACCGAGGCGGACGGCGCGGTGCGCTACGCGGTGGTGGCCGTCGAGGCCGCGGCGGTGCGGGTGGAACTCACCGTCCCGGGGATGCCGGGGGCGGTGCGGTTTACCTTGTATGGTGTGAGCGAGGCGGGGCAGCTGGTGCAGGTGCGGGTCGAGGCGTAATCAGCGCCGGCCAGCCACGCGGGCCAGCGGGACCACCACGTTGTGGTGCTGCTCCAAGGGCCGCACCGCGGTGACGGTCGCGGAGGCGCGGGCGACCGACAGGACCTTCATGTCGGGGTACTGGGTGACGGCGTCGCGGGCGGCCTGCGCGGCGGTGCGTGTCTCAAGGTACACCGTCGTCGGCGCCGCCCCGAGATCGCGCAGCGGGCGCATCACGACCTCGAAGCGGTGAGACCAGATTGCGGTCAATGGATCTTCCTTTTTAGTTCGTTTGTAAGTTGACCATGCACGATGTCGACTGAACCTGGCAAATGGTGCTCGCGCCGCGTCATACGTCGGACCCAATAGGGAAAGGCGATGATCTTGCCAGGATCATCGCCCTTCGAAGGTGTCCGTACCGCGTGGACCGTGGGACCGTAGCGAACCCCTTGGACACGCCAAGGTGGGAGTCGGGTATCGCGATTTAAGGCTTCCCGGTGAAAGATCCGGGCCTGCACACCACCGCGAGGTTGACCCCCGGATTCGTGTAGATAAAGCGGGATTCTATACGCATCCAGCACCTGTCCGGCAGAGGGACGCACGGACCATGACCCTCCCGGCGGCATTGTTCAAGGCTCACGCGTGAAGATCCTCGTGCGCCTTGGGTTCCGCGGGCATCTGCTCAGGGAGCGGGGGTGGGCAGGTGCACCACCTCGGGCGACCACTCGCGCTCGCGGGCGGTGGTGAGGTCTGCGTCCCGGTCGTTGACCATCCACTCGACCTCGGAGCGCACGTCCTGGTCGGTGGGCGGCCAGTGCCCGTAGCGCGGCGCCTCGCCGGGGCCGGAGAAGTCCGTCCAGAAGGCCCCTCCCTCCTGCGCGTCGCGGGTGTCGAGGTGCACGAACACACTGTTGGGGTAGTACCCGACCCCGGCGTCGGGGAGCGTGCGCGCGTAGTCCCGCACGTCCTCGTGGCGCACCCCCCGGAGGCGCAGGTCGAGCGCGCGGGCGTGGGCGTGCCGGCTGCGCCCCTCCCCCGGCCGGTACCCCGAGACGATCTCCGCGACCCTGCCCGGGAATCGATCGAAGAGCCCCTGCATCAGCTGGATGACCCGCGGGTGCAGCACGCGCGCGTTGCGGGTGAGCATGATGAGCGGGTCGTGCGTGAGCCGGTCGCGCTCGACGGCGGGCGCCGACGACCGGGCGCGGAGGCGGGTGCGGGCGCGGGGCGCCGTCTCGTCGGCGAGGCTGAGCCCCGCGGCGGGCGCAACGCGGCGGAGCTGCGCGACGGCGGCGTCGACGTCGAAGTCCGTGAAGCGACCGGGCTGGGCGAGCAGCGACACGGCGGCGAGCGCGGCGATGGTGGGGCGCCCGGTGCAGTCGGTGAGCGGCCCCGTCCAGGTGGGCATCTCGCTGTTGCGCACGCGGCGCACGGTGACCACCGGGCGCAGGCACAGCCGGGCGTTGCGGGCGCCCCGGACGGACGAGTCGGCGACCGCAGGGGCGCCGCGGCGGGCGCGCACCTCGATGCGGGGCAGGATGACCTCGTCGACCGCGCTCTGCGCCGCCGCGAGGGCGAGGCGACCGGGCCCCACGGGCCGGGCGGCGCGGGCATCGGCGGCGGGCGCAGGGCGGGGCACGGGCGCAGGGCGGGGCGCAGGCGCAGGGCGGGGCGCAGGCGCAGGGCGGGGCTGGGCCGCCGCGAGCGACGGCGCGCAGAGCGCGAGGGCGGCGATCACGCAACGGAGCAGCGCGCGGGGCATAGGCCCAGTTCGGTGGCAGAGATCGGCCCCCGCCGGCAAGTATCCGGCACCGGGTGCGTCAGGTTTTTGGGGTGGGTTTAGGGTCGCGGCAGGGGGGGGCGGGGAAGCGGGAGACGAACGGTCAGTGACCGCCCACCTTGCCCTGGAGGAAGTAGGCGATGAGGAGGGCGTAGAGCACCAGCGACTCGATGAGCGCGAGCCCGAGGATCATCGGGGTGCGGATCTTGGCGTCGGCGCCGGGGTTGCGGGCGATGCCCTCGAGGGCGGCCGCGGCGACGCGGCCCTGGGCGAGCGCGCCGCCGAGGGCGCCGACGCCGATGGCGATGCCGGCGCCGAGGGCGGCCATCATCTGGGCGTCGAAGGAGTTCGAGCCGGGGGCCACCGCGGCGGCCTCCTGGGCGAACGCGGCGAGGGTGTAGAAGGTGACGAGCAGGGCGCTCGAGAGTGCGGTGATCTTCTTCATGGTGTGGGATTTCCTTCTTGGGTTCGAACTGATCAGTGCCCCAACAGCGGGGCGATGGAACATCTCAATGGGTCACGCGTGCTCGTGGGCGGCGTGGCCGTGGTCGGCGTGGGGCTCGTGGCCGTGGTCGTCGCCGTGGTCGATGGCGAGCTGGAAGTAGATCGTCGCGAGCAGGCAGAACACGTAGGTCTGCAGGACGACCACCAGGACGCCGAGCACCATGATGGGCACCGGCACGAGGATGAACGCGAGGCCCGTGAACACGCTCACGACCATGTGGTCGACGAAGAGGTTCACGCAGAGGCGGATGGCGAGGGAGAGCGGCCGCACGAGGTGCGAGATGATCTCCAGCGGGAGCATCAGCGGCGCGAGCGCGGGCATCGGGCCGATGAAGTGCTTGAGGTACGCGGCGCCCTGGTGCTTGAGGCCGTAGTAGTGGGTGGCGAAGAAGATCACCAGGCCGCACGCGAGGGTGACGTTGAAGTTGCTCGTCGGCGGCGCGAAGCCGGGGATGAGCCCGAGGGCGTTGGAGAAGAAGATCAGCAGGGCGCAGGTGCCGATGATCGGGAGGAAGTGCCGCGCCTCCTTCTTGCCGAGGACGTCGGCGAGGAGGTCATAGAAGGTCTCGACAAAGCTCTCGGTGAACGAGGCGACGGTAAGCGACCCCTCGGGCACGACGGCCTCGGAGGTCTTGGTGATGCGTGCGCGCGTGACGACCACGAAGACCGCGATGAGCAGCACCACGAAGAGCGCGATCGTGGTGTACTCGAGCGTCACCGGCGTGTTGGCGGGGTAGCTGAAGTGGTTCGGGAGCTCTTGCGCTGGAGAGCCATCGGCGCAGACGCCGCCGGCCATCATCTCCACCTGCCGGCCCTCGGCGTTGACGCAGCCGTAGTGGTTGAACATGGCCCAGAGCGCGCGGAAATTCGGCAGCGCCAGGAGGTACGTGAACCATGACGTGTGGTCGGGCATCAGCGCTTTCCTTCGTCGGAGTCGGAGGAGACAGAATCTTCGGCGGGCTTCGGGCTGACGGCGTCCCAGAGGCCGCCGCCGGCGATGGCCACGACCACCGCGGTGATGCCCGCCATGAAGCTCCCACCGTGGACCCATGATCGCGAGATCAGCAGGCCCACGCCCAGGAACAGTGCGGCGGTCTTCGCCAGCAGCAAGGCCATCGCCGCGCCTTTGCCGGCGGCGACCTTCGGGTCGATGAGCCGGGTCACGACGCGGGCCAGCACGTACAGGTTGAGCAGCCCGACGGCGGTGCCGACGACCGAGGAGAGCGCGCCCTTCGCGCCGAACTGATGCTCCATGGCTACCGCGCTCACGAGGCCCGCCGCGAGCGCCACGAGGCCGATGCGGCGCGCGAGGGCGCCGTCGGGTCCGTTGGACTCCTCCGGGGCGGCGCTGTTCTCGGTGTCGGGGTGGCTCACGGGGTGCTCGGGGGCTCTACTTCGGATCGCTGTCTTTGGGGTCGCCGGGTTTCGGGTCGTCGCGGGTGGCGAAGCGGTACATCGATCGGAACCCAGCCGCCGCCCCGATCGCGAAGCCCACCAGCAGGAAGGTCTGCCCGGTGTGATAGCGGGCGTCGATCCAGCGACCGAGCGCCGCCATTACCACGATCGAGATGACGAACTCGAGTCCGAGCGAGAGGCCGGCCATGTCACGGAGGGGGAGCTTCATAGGATCCGCTCGGCTCTCCTGTGGCGCGGCGACGGCCCGATCAAGGCGTCCAAATCGGCGCGCTTCTATCACCGCGCACTTTGCCGGGTCAAGGCGCGGGCGCGACCCGCGGAGGCGGCCTCAGGGGTCGTCGTGCTCCGGGAGCTGCAACACCCCCGGGTGCAGGTGTTCGTACGCTGCCCGCGCGCGCATGGGCCCCACCTTCGGCACCGCGGCGATCTCCGCGTAGGTCGCCTCGGCCACGCCCGCCACGCTCCCGAACTTCCTCAGCAGCGCCCTCGCCGCGACCGGCCCGAGGCCCGGCAGCCCGTCGAGCTCGCTGCGCAGACGCTTCTTGTGGTGCAGCGCCTCGCGGGTCTTGTTGGCGAATCGGTGGGCCTCGTCGCGCGCCCGCGCCAGCAGCACCAGCGCCGGGCCGTTGTCGCGGATGGTCACCGGGTTCTTGCGACCCGGCTGGTACACCCGGTCGACCACCTTCTCGCCGAGCACGTTCTCCCGCTCCTTGGCGAGCGAGCACACCGGCATGTCGGTGATCCCGAGCTCCTGGAGCACCGTCACGGCGATGTTGAGCTGCCCTCTCCCCCCGTCGACCACGAAGAGGTCTGGAAGCTCCCAGCCCTGCTCCTTGTCCCTTCCGCGGCGGAAGCGCCGGGAGAGCACCTCATACATGGCCCGGTAATCGTCGCCGGTGTTCTCCGTGCGCACGTGGAAGCCCTTGTACCCTCGCTTGTAGGCCACGCCGTCGAGCAGGCACACCACCGCGCCGACGGTCTCCGAGCCCGCGTGGTGCGAGATGTCCACGCACTCGATGGTGCGCGGCGGCTCCTCCAGGTCGAGCGCGCGGGCCAGGGCCTCCGCCTGCCCCCCGGCGCTCGCGACGGCCATGCGCTTCTCGCGGAAGGCGTGCCGGGCGTTCTCCATCGCCATGGCCAGCAGCGGCGCGGCGCTCCCCTCGCCGGGCTCCGGCTTCACCAGGATGCGCACCTCCTTGCCGCGCAGCTCGGTGAGCCACTCGGCGACGCCCGCGCTGCCCTCGGGTTCGAGCGGCAGCACCACCTCGTCTGGGATGGTGGCCCCCTCCCCCGCGTAGCGCCCGGTGAGCACCTGCGAGACGAGCTCGTCGTCGGGCAGCTCGGCCCGGCCGAACACCAGCGACTGGGTGTCCCGCACGAAGCCGTTGCGCACCAGCAGCAGCGTGACGACCACCCCGTCGCCCTCGCGGTAGAGCCCCACGATGTCGCGGTCGACGTCGCTCACCTCCGCCACGCGCTGCGTCTCGGTGACCGCCGCCACGGCCGTGATCTGGTCGCGCAGCCTCGCCGCGCGCTCGAACTCCGTCGCCGCCGAGGCCGCGCGCATCTCCGCCTCGAGCGTCGCCACGAGCTCGCGCGTGCGCCCCCCGAGGAACATCTCCACGTACTCCACCTGCGCGGCGTACTCCGCCGGGGCGACGGGCAGCACGCACGGCGCCCCGCAGCGCTTGATCTGGTACTCGAGGCACGGTCGGGTGCGCGACGCGAACTCCTCGTTGTCGCAGGTGCGCAGCTGGAAGTGCCGGTTGATGGTCTTGAGCGTGCGCCGCGCCTCGGTCGCGCTCGGGTACGGCCCGAAGTACACCGCGCCGTCGACCCGCGGGCGCCGCACGACCTCCAGCCGCGGCCACGCGACGCGCTTGTCGAGGCGCACGGAGAGGTAATCCTTGTCGTCCCGTAGCCGGACGTTGTACCGCGGCCGGTGCTGCTTGATGAGGGAGTTCTCGAGCAGCACGGCCTCCTTCTCGGTGGCGGTGACGACGGTCTCGATGTCGCCCAGCACGCGGTCGAGCAGCGGGATGAAATAGCGGTAGTCCGAGCTGTTGGCCTGGAAGTACTGCCGCACCCGCTGGCGCAGCGAGCGCGCCTTGCCGACGTAGACCACCACCCCCTTCTTGTTCTTGAACAGGTAGCAGCCGGGGGACGTGGGCAGCGTGTCGAGCCGTGCCCGGAGCTCTTGCTCTCGCATCAGGCCGCGGAGTCTAAGGTCCGCGGCGGCCGCGGTCGATCGCGGGCGCGACGGGGTTTTATCGCCGCGGGCTCTCTGGCATCCTGCGCCGCAATGTCCACTGTCCGAGCGACGTCCCTCGTGTTGTCCCTGGCGATCGTCGCCGCGTGCTCGTCGCGGCCGCCGACCCGCCCCCTGACCGTATTGCGCCCGCCAGACCCCATCGCGCTGACCCTCCCCGAGGTTCGCGTCTCCCACGCCGCGTGGGCGGCCCCGACGCCGCCGCCCATCATGGCCCCTACGTCGCGCCGCACCCCGCGCCGCAGCGCGATGACCCTCGAGATGGCCCTGCCCGTGCTCGTGTCCACTAACGAGCCTGTGCGCGCCTGCTACAAGGCCTTCCTGGCGTTCTCGCCGCAGGCGGGCGGCTCCATCGTGACGCTCATCACCGTCGGCGGCAACGGCGCCGTCAGCGACGTCGAGACCATCGGCACGCCCGACCCCTCCCTCGCCATCATGTCGCAGTGCGTGCTCACGGCCCTCCGCACCCGGCGCTTCCCCGCGGTGGGCGCGCCGACGCTCATGTCCTTTCCGTTCAGCTTCCGCAGCGGCGAGATCAACGGGCAGACCCTCCCCTCCCCGGTGCTTCCGGCGCCGCGGCCCAACGAGATGCAGGTGCCCAACTCCGAGAACATCACCGTGCGCCCGTGGCGCCCGGCGCTCATCCCGGCGAGCGCCTCGGCCCCGCTGATGACCCGCGAGCTCGTCGACGCCGTGGTGCCCGACGTGCAGTCCCTCGCCGACACCTGCTACGCCGCCACGCTCGTGATGAACCCCTCCGCGGCGGGCGACTTCACCCTCCGGGTCGCGGTCGAGCCCTCGGGCAACGTCAACCGGCTCGACATCACTCCCCCGGAGTTTCCGTCGCCGATGCGCGACTGCGTGGTCACCCTCGGGCGGCAGCTGCACTTCCACCCCAGCCTCACCGGGGCGATCGTGACGATCCCCGTCTCGCTCCACCTCGTCGAGGCCGACGCCACCGCCGGCGCCACCGCCGGCGGCCTCATGCCCGTCGCCCGCTGACCCCCCGCTCAGCCCCGCAGCAGGCGGTATGCCGCGATCACCGCGCGCAGCCGGTCGACCCGGGCACGCGAGTCGTCGTGCGGGTGCCGGTCGGGGTGCAGCGCGAGGACGAGCTCCTGGAAGCGCCGACGCAGGGGGGCCGCCCCGGGGTCGCGCTCGAAGCCCAGCGCCGCGAGGGCCTCGACGCGCGCCGGGTCGGCCGCGCTGCGCCCATGGTCACGCCGCCGCGGCCGGCCGTGGAAGGTCTCCGTCGCCCCGAGCGGCGACTGCTCCGCGGCCCCCTCGGGCAGCGCCCGCGCCGAGCGGAACCGCAGCGCGGCGTCGCCCACCCGGTAGAGCGAGTCGAGCCGCGCGAGGCGCTGGGAGTCGAGCACACGATCGCGCGCCGCGGAGCTCACCACGCGGCGCCAGACCAGCGACTGGCCGATGCGAAACCCCCGGTCGCGCCCGACGCCCCACGCGCTCTCGACGGCCGCGCGCGAGGCGAGGCCCGCGGCGACGGCGAGGTCGCCGAAGCGGCGCGCGTCGGCGCTCGACTCGACGGCCTGCACGGCGCCGGCGCGGAGGTGGACCCGGTGCACCTGGGCGGCCTCGATGAGCTCCAGGGTGCCGGTGGCGTGCGCGCGGCGCAGGTCCGCGAGGAGGTCGCCGAGGGTGGTGTCACCGAGCCTGGAGGGGAGCGTCATCACGGCGCCCGCAGACGTAGCAGCGCGGCGGGCGCGACGCGAAGTTCGCGACGTCAGCCGCGGAGCAGGTCGACCGCTATCTTGACGACCAGGCAGAGCACCACGCCGAGCACCACCCAGCGCACGAAGCGGTCGCCGCGCCGCACCGCGAGCCGCGCCCCGAAGGCCCCGCCCACGAACTGCGCGACCGCCATCGGGAGCGCGACCTCCCAGCGCACGACGCCCTGCGACGCGAAGATCGCGAGGGCGGCGAGGTTGGAGGCGAAGTTCACGACCTTGGCGTTGGCGCTCGCGCGGGCCATCGCCTCACGCAGCCAGGTCACGTACGAGAGAATGAGGAAGGTCCCGGTGCCAGGCCCGAAGAAGCCGTCGTAGGTGCCGATGACGAGGGCGATCGCCATGGCGCGGCGCTGCGGCGAGGCGCCCGGGGGCAGCGGCTCGGCGGGCGAGGCGACGTCTCGCCGGAGCGTGAGCCGTATCGCGACGAGCACCAGCAGCACGAGCACCACGGGGCGCAGCAGGGCGCGCGGCACCTGGAGCACGAGCCACGCGCCGACGAGCGACCCGACGAAGCCGAAGAGGAAGGACGCGGCGACGCGGGTGCGGTCGATCACCCCGAGGCGCCAGTAGTTCACGAGGGCGCTGAAGCTGCCGAAGGTCGACTGGCCCTTGTTGGTGCCGAGCGCGAGCTGCGGGGGGAGCCCCGCGGCGAGCAGCGCCGGGAGGGTGATCAGCCCGCCGCCGCCCGCGATGGCGTCGACGACCCCTGCGGCGAAGGCCGCCGCGACGAGGACGGCCGTGACCGGGAGGTCCATCGACTACGCGAGCGGGCCGACCGCGGCGAGGAGCGAGCCATCGGCCAGGGCGGCGTCGGCGAGGCGGAAGTCGGGCGCGAGCGCGCGGTCGGCGACGAGGGTGGGGACGAGCGCGCGCAGGTGCGCGTGGGCCGCGGCTACGCCCCGACCGGCCTTGAGGGGCAGGCGCGAGTCGAGGCCCTGCGCGGCGGCGAGCATCTCGATGGCGACGGCCATGCGCGAGTTGCGCAGCACCCGCGAGGCCTTGAGGGCCGAGGTCGCGCCCATGGAGACATGGTCTTCACGTCCGGCCGACGAGGGGATGGAGTCGACGCTCGCGGGGTGGCAGAGGATCTTGTTCTCGGTCACGAGCGACGCCGCGGTGACCTGGGCGATCATGAAGCCCGAGTCGAGCCCCGTGTGCGGCGCGAGGAAGGGCGGCAGACCCGACGAGAGCGCCGGGTTGACGAGCTGCTCGACCCGGCGCTCGGAGATGTTGGCGAGCTCGGCGCAGGCCATCGCGAGCAGGTCGAGCGCGAAGGCCAGCGGCTGCCCATGGAAGTTGCCGCCGGAGACCACCTCCGCGCCGCCCTCCCCCACGAACACCAGCGGATTGTCGGTGACGCTGTTCATCTCGCGGGCGAGCACCTCGCGCACCCAGCGCATGGCGTCGCGCGAGGCCCCGTGCACCTGGGGCATGCACCGGAGGGAGTACGGGTCCTGCACCTTGCCGCAGTCGCGGTGGCTCTCGGCGATCTCGCTCTCCGCGAGCAGCCCCCGGAGGTTGCCCGCGACCTCCAGCGCGCCAGGGTGCGGGCGCACCGCGACCACCCGCTCCTCGAAGGGCCGCCCGCTGCCCTTGAGGGCCTCCAGGGACATCGCCCCGGCGACGTCGGCGCAGCGCGCGAGGGCCTCGGCGTCGTGCAGGGTGAGGGCCCCGTGCGCGAGCATGTATTGCGTGCCGTTGATGAGCGAGAGCCCCTCCTTGGCCTCGAGCGCGATGACCGCGACGCCCGCGCGTGCCATCGCCTCGGCCCCCGAAAGCGTCACGCCCTCGAACTCCGCGCTGCCCTCGCCGATGAGCACCGACGCGAGGTGCGCGAGCGGCGCGAGGTCGCCCGAGGCCCCGACGCTGCCCTGCGAGGGGATCACCGGGTGCACGCCCCGGTTGAGCATCGCGAGCAGGGTGTCGACCACGACGGGCCGCACGCCCGAGAAGCCCAGCGCCAGCACCTGCGCGCGCAGCAGCGTCATCGCCCGCACGACCTCGCCGGGCAGCGGGTCGCCGACGCCGCAGGAGTGGCTGCGCAGGAGGTTGTGCTGGAGCGTGCGGATGTCTCCGGGCGAGATGCGCGTCTCGGCGAGGGCGCCGAAGCCCGTGTTGACGCCGTAGACCCGCGGCGACTCGTCGCCCCCGGCCGCGATGGCGTCGATGGCCCGGCGGGCGGCGACGACCCGCGCCCGCGCCTCGTCGTCGAAGGCGACGGGGGCGCGCCGACGCGCCACGGCCACGAGATCTTCCAGCGAAAGCACCGACCCGACCCGCACCAGCTCGTTCATAGGGAGCCCCAGGGTCTACACCACCCCTTCGGGCGCAGCATAGGATAGGGACTGCGATGCGGACGCGAGCCTGGCTGGGACTGTCAGTGCTCACGGCGTGCTCCGACCCGCTGCCCTCGCCCTCGACGGTGGACGTCCTGCGCATCCTGGCGCTCACCACCGCGACGCCGGAGGTGCGCCCCGGCGCGGCGATCGCGGTGCGAGCGGTGTGGGCCGACCCCGTGGGCGGACGCAGGATCCGGTGGCGCTGGCGCCTCTGCGACCCCGGCGTGGTCGATGATCCGCGGGTGTGCGCGCGGGCAAGCGGGGCCACCGAGCTGGCGTCGGGCGAGGTCGACGGCGTCGAGGTGCTGGCGGCGCGCCTGGCGCTGCGTCCGGCGGAGACCGAGCGGACCTGGGTGGTCTACGCAATCGCGTGCCCCGGGGCCGACGCGGTGATCGACCCCGGGGAGGCGCGCCTGGTGTGCCCGCGGGGGGACGGCTCGGAGGCCTTCCGCAGGGTGACGGTGCGCGCGACGGCGCCGCTCAACCGACCGCCGGGCATCGCGGCCTGGAGCATCGAGCGCGCGGGCTCATCGACCCCGCTCGAGGACGGCGCCGCGGTATCGGTGGGGCAGCTCGTGGCTTGTGACGGGGACTGTCCCGCGCTGACCCTCGCGCTGACGCCCTCCCGCGACGCGGCCGAGGCCCTCGACGGCGGCGCCGAGTCGCTGCTGGCATCGGTGTACGTGGGCTCCGGGACGGTCACCCCGCCGCGGGTGGTGACCGACCCCGGCGTGGTGGCGCCGATGGTCGCGCGGTGGACGCCGGGGCGGGTGGTGCTGGGTGGGGAGGTGGCCCGGGTGTGGGCTGTGCTGAGGGATCAGCGGGGGGGAGAGGCGGTGCGCGCGGTGACGATCACCGCGCGCTGAGCGTCACTGGCAGCGGGCGTTGACGCAGGTGCGGCCGGCCGAGCAGTTGGCGGAGCGGGCGCACTCGGGGCGCTGCTCGTTGGTGCTGGTGCAGAGCGAGCGGTCCATGGTGTCGGTCGCGCAAAGGTTGAACTGCACGTCGACGGTCATGCACGCGCCGTCGGGCATCATGGACGGCATCGGGCAGAGGCGGCGGCACGCGCCGTTGTTGCAGACCGACCCCGCGTTGCACTGCGAGTCCATGGTGCAGAAGGGGCGCGGGCGGGTGTCGACGCGGCACACCCCGCCGAGGCAGATCTGGCCGCCGGCCGTGCACTGGGCGTCGGTGGTGCAGGTCGCGAGGCAGGTGCCGCCCACGCAGAGCTGGCCGCTGGTGCAGCGACCGCCGCAGTCGGTGTTGGTCGTGGGGTAGGTGCAGCGGCCGCTGGTGCAGACCTGGCCCGCGGCGCAGACGGTCGCGACGTTGGCCGCGGTGCAGCCCCCGACGACGCACTGGCCATCGACGCACGACTGGCCCGAGCCCGTGCACTGGTAGTCGAACTGGCACTGGTTGGCCGCGGGCTGGCAGGTGCCGCCGAGGCACACCGGGGTGGCGGGCGTCGCGGCGCACTGGGCGTCGGTGGTGCAGCCACTGCCTGGCACGCAGCGCCGCGCGGCGGTGTCGCAGACGAGGCCGGCGCCGACGCGGGCGCAGTCGGCGGTCGCGCTGCAGCCGGGGACGCAGGCGCCGCGGGAGATCTCGCAGTACGAGCCGCTGGGGCAGCTCGCGGTGGAGGTGCACGAGGGCGCCGGGGCGCAGCGGCCGCTGGCGCAGTAGCCGCTGGGACAGTCGCGATCGACCATGCAGGCGCGGGGGCCGGTGTCGGTGACGATCGGGGGGTTGTCGGTGGGGGTCCCGGCGTCGGTGACCGGGAAGGCGTTGGGACCATCGCCCTCTTCGCTCCAGACCGGGCAACCGAGGAGCCACGCGCCGAGGGAGCCGACGATCATGAAGGATTGAATGGTGATGGGGTGCTTGCGCATGGCGACGCCTCCAGGACGGTTAAGCCCTCGGAACGGGCTCAAATGGGTAGTGGTGAAGTTGCTGGGCTACTTCGACGGACCGTTTCAGCATCTCCCATGCCGTAGCTCAAGTCCCACCATTCGTTCGCGCGGGTCGGGCCGTTATCGGCGGCGTGAATGGACGTTCATAGCCCCCCCGTGAACGATCGCCCAACGCGCTTGCCCGCCCGGGAGCGTGTAGCGGGGTTTGGAGGGGCCGTCCGCGGGATCGCTGTAGTTGGTTCGCCACCGCGGAGGGCAGTCTGTTATCGTTCGCGACGCCGCGAGAAGAGGGCAGACCAAGCGCATGGATGTCGTATGTGAACGCTGCAAGGCAGAGTACGAATTTGACGACGCGCTGGTTTCCGAGCGCGGAACCACGGTCAAGTGCACGAACTGCAGCCATCAATTCAAGATCTTCCGCCCAACCTCGGAGTCCGACGCGGCGAAGGTGTGGAACCTCCGTCGACCTGACGGGACGGTGATCCCCTTTGACTCGCTCGCGGTGCTCCAGAAATGGATCCTCGAGGGCAAGGTCAGCAAGATGGACGAGATCTCCCGCGCGGGCGAAGGCTGGAAGAGCCTGGGCGCCATCGCGGAGCTCGAGAGTTTCTTCGCCACGGCCGAGCTGCGCGCGTCGCAGAACGCCCCGGGCCGCACGGGGCAGCGCTTCCCCAGCATGAGCGGCGTGCGGGCGCCGACGCCCGCGCCGGGCATCAGCCGATCGAACCCGGCCCACCCCTCCCGGTCGCCGCCCGCGATGAGCTCGCCGACCATCCGCCCTGGCGGCGCGGCGCCACCACCGCCGCTGGTCTCGCTGCGCGCCCCGTCGCACGGCGGGGCCGTGCCGCCGCCCGTTCCCAACCCCCTGCGGGGCCCGTCCGCCGTGAGGAGCGGGGGCGCCCCGGCCGCACCGAACACGATGGTGCAGATCCCTCCCCCGCCCAAGATGCCAGCGGACATGGGCCACTCGCCCTCGCCGCCGCCGGTCGCCGACCGGCACGAGCCCCTGGCTGACGAGGTCGAGCGCGCCCGCGCGCGGCCCGCCAGCCTTCCGCCCAAGGTGCTGCTCCCTCCGCTGCCCGCGCTCTCCACGCTGCCCCGTGATCTGGTCGATGACCAGGCCCCGACGCGCTCGATGGCCTCCGACCTCCGGGCCCTGCGCGGCGCGCCGGTCGCCGGTCGCCGGAGCGGCCTCGGGATCGGCCTCGTGGTCGGCGCCCTCGTCGCGGGCGGCGTGCTTTTGTTCTCCCATCAGTCGGGCGTCTTCGGCCCGGCCGTGCCCTCCGCGGACGCCAACGCGACGCGCGACACCGCCCGGCGCGATCGGGTCATCACCGACGCGGCCGAACGCTCCCGGCGGTACACCTCCGCAGCGATGGACGAGGCGCGGGAAGAGCTCTCCGCGGCCATCGTGCTGCGCCCGGACGACGCCGCCCTCATCGCGACCCGGGCGGCCGTGCTCGCCGCGTGGTCGGAGATGTCCACGCAGCAGGCCGCGGACCTCGACGCGCAGTCGAGCCTGCCGGGCGCCGATGCGCCGCGCCTGCAGGCCTCGGCCGACCTCGCGCGCCGCGAGGGGTCGATGCGGAGGGAGCGCGCTCGCACCGACCTCCGCGCCGCCGAGGCGGCCATCGAGACGGTGGCTCCGGCCGAGCGCGCCCTGGTCGAGGCCCGGCTCGCCGACGTGGCCCGGGTGGTCGGCGCCCCCACGCTGGCCAATCACCTCGAGGCCGCGAGACGCGACGCGCCGACGAACGAGTCGTCGCTCTACCTCGCCCTCGCGACGATGGGCAACGATCCGATGTCCGCCGCCGCGGGGCTGCGCGCCGCGATCGGCGCCAACCCGCAGAACGAGCGGGCCCGCGTGGCCCTCGCCCGGCTGCTCCAGCGTCAGGGGGATGTGCCGGGCGCGCGGGAGCTCCTCGCTGAGGCTCTGCGGGCAGAGCCCGAGCACGAGGCGCTGCTGGGCCTTTCTCGGGCGCTCGGCGCGACCACCGTTGTGGCGACCCCCACCGCGACCGATGCGGGGACGCCGGACGGAGGCGTGACCGTGGCCGCGGTGATCCCGCCCGTCGCGCCGACACCCATCGCGCCGACGCACACCCCGGTCGCAGCGCCCGCGCCGCCGACCGCCCCGGTCGCAGCGCCCTCCGCCGCTCCGGTGGCGCCGCGACACGGTGGCAGCGACCCCAACGGCAGCCTCGCGGCGGCGATGGCGCCGACCCGCGACTACGACCGCCTCGTCCGCGACGCCGACACCTTGCAGCACGCCGGCCGCACCAGCCTGGCGCGCGAGCGCTACCAGCAGGCGCTCGCGGTGCGTACCACGGGATCCGAGGCCTTGACGGGGCTCGGCTTCGTCGAGCTCGACCAGAACGCCGTCGGCGCGGCGATCTCCCGATTCCGTCAGGCGCTCGCGAGCAACCCCCGTTATTCCGAGGCCTACATCGGGCTCGGAGAGGCGTACAGCCATCAGCGCAGCTACGGTCAGGCCGTGCAGGCCTACCAGCAGTACCTCACCATCAACCCCGGCGGCTCGCGCTCGGAGATGGCACGTCGACAGATTGAATCGCTGCAGGAGCGGATGAACGCGGCCCGGGCGTCCGAGGCTCCAGGCGACGACGCCCCGACCAGCCCCTGACGATGACCCCGGCCGCGCTGGACAACGAGGCCTTCGCACCGCTCGGTCCGTTCGAGTTGGAGGGCGACGAGGGGGGCGGCGAGTATTCCCGGCTGGAAGTGCTCCGGCTGCTGGGATTGAGCGCCCGGGGGCCCGACCCCGCCGTAGCCCGGGAGCTCGCCCTCGTCTGGGCGGCGAGCGGATCCATCGGCCTGGAGCGCGACGCGCTGGCGGCCGCCGCGCCGACGCCCGCCTCGCTCCGGCGCCGCGCCCTGCTCGACGTCGAGACCGGCCGGTGGGCCGACGCCGCCCGCGCGGCGGAGGCGCTCGCGGGCTTCGACGACACCGCCGGGCGGCGGGCGGAGGCGTGGCACCTCTGGGCCTCCGCCGGCTCGATGGACGACGCGCGGCGGCTGACGCGGGAGGGTGATCACGCGCGGGTGGCGATGGCGCACGTCGCGCGATCGCCGGAGAGCGCCGCGGTGCTGGCGTCTGCTGCCGAGGCGGCGCAGCGGGAGGGCGCGACGGAGACGTGGCGATCGCTCGCGGTCGACGCGTGGATCGCCGCGCAGGGCGCGCGGGGCGTGGAGTGCCTGGTCGGCGCGCTCCGGGCCGCGGGGCGGGGGCGGGCGGCGGTGAGCGTCGCGCTCGAGGCCGCCGCGGAGGCCCACCTGAACGGCGGCGAGGTGACCCTGCCGCGCGGCGACGACCCCGACGCGGGCGAGGCGGAGTCGCTCGCGATCTGGACGCTGCGCGCGCTGCTCCCGGGGCCCGAGGCCGCCGCGGCGCGGGAGATCCTGCGCGACCTGCTGGCCGACCGCGGACGGGCCGCCGAGCTCGCGGTGCGACTGCGGGTCGACGCGTGGTCGGCGCCGGATGGAGCCCGGTCCGCGGCGTGGAAGGGCGTCGCGGCGATGGAGCTGCCGCACGACCCGCTGCTGGCGACCCGGGCGCTGGTGGAGGGCCTGCGGGCGCAGCCCGACGACGCCGAGGCGCTCGCGCTGCTGCGCACCCTCGCGGCCGAACCGACGGTCGAGGGCGCGACGAGGGACGCCGTCTGGGGCCTCGTGCGTACACCCGGGCTCCGCGACGATCGACGCGACGAGCTTCTTCTCTGGCTGGGCTCGCTCGAGGAGGCCGCGGGCGACCTTGCCGCCGCGGAGGCCGCGTATGCGAGCGTCCAGGGAGCGGTCCCGGAGGCCTTCGAGGCGCTCTCACGGGTGTACGAGGGCGCTGCGCGGCAGGCGGCGCAGGCCGAGGCAGAGTTCGGGGCGCTGGCTTCGTCCGACCCGGAGCTGCGGGCGCAGGCCCTCGACGAAGCCGTCGCACACTGCGCGGCGACCCCGGGCGCCCTTGCCAATGCGGGCGGGGCGCTGGAGACCCTCGCCGGGTTCGCCCTCGGGCACGCCGGGGCGGCGGCCTTGTGGGTCCGGGCGGCGCGGCGGGCGGCCGATCCGGGCACCCTCGTCGCGGTGCTGCGTCGGCTGGCGACCCGCTGCGGGGTCACCGCGGCGCGCCGCGAGGCCGTGCTGGAGTGCCTCGCGCTCCGGGATCTGGCCTCGGGCAGCGGCTCCGCGGCGATCGATCTCCTCCGGATCTACGTCGAGGACCTCCCGGGCGACGCCACCATCGCCGCCGCCCTCGCCGCCCTCGCCGAGCAGCAGGGCGACGAGTCGCTTACGCGGGACGCGATCCGCGCCGTCGCGATGGCCAGCGACGATCCCGCCGAGCGCGACGTCCTGCTGCGCTTCGTGGGGACGCGCAGCGGGGTCTTCGAGGCCCTCGGCGCAGCCTCCGAGGAGCCCAGCGCCTCGGCGGAGCGCGGCGATCGCCTCCGTCGCCTGCACGCCCTCCTCGGCGACAGCGTGTCGCTGCTCGCGCTGCGCGCCCGCGCCCTGATGGCGTCGGCGGGCGACCCCGGCGAGGCCCTCGCGGTAGCGCGGCGCTTCGTCGAGGCCGCGCCGTGGTCTCCGGAGGCGGTGTTCGCGCTCGCGGGCCTCACCCGGCTCGGGCAAGACGGCGACGACATCGTCGCGTCCATCCGCGCGGCGCTGCGCTCCTGCGCCCGCCTGCCCGAGCTCGCGGCGCTCGTGCGCGGCGCCGTCGCGCGGCTCACGGCGCTCGGCGACGAGTCCAGCGTGCACCACGTGCTCGACGCCGCGACGGACGCGGGGCTGCTCGCCGACCGGCCGCTCGCGGAGCTCGCCCTCGCGCGCCCGCACGGCGAGGCCGCGGTGCTGGTGCGCAGGCTCGAGCTCGCGATCGCGGCGAGCGACGCGCCCGACCCCGGCTGGATCGCGCAGCTCATCGCGCTGCGCGAGGCCGCTGGCGACGCGCTCGGGGCGCTCGGAGCGAGGCTGCGAGGCGCCGACCCGGGGCGCGTCCGGGCGGACGAGCTAGACGCCCTCGCGGACACGGCGACGGACGACGAGGCCCAGGGGCGCTGGGTGCGATGCGCACTCGCCAACGGGCTCCCGCAGGTAGGCCTCGGGTGGCTCGCGCGCTGGGCCTCGGCGCGCGGGGCCGAGCCGGGAGCGGCCCTGAGGCTGCGGTGCGCGGCCCGGGTGGCCTGGGCGGTACAGGGCGACGGCGAAGGGGCGTTGGAGTTTCTCCGGGACGCCATGCGCGCCGAGAGCGACGCCGAGGACGTGCTCCAGGACGCCGACCTGATCGGGCGCCGGTCGGGCCTGCTCGACGGGCTGCTGTCGATCTACGACGACGCCGCGGGAATGGCCGCGGGGGTGCACGGCCGCCGCGCGCTGCACTACCGCCGCGCGCTGGCGCAGGAGCACGGCGGCCGCTTCGCCGACGCCCTCGAGGCGCAGCTCGCGACCTTCCGGGAGACCCGTAACATCGGCGCCTCGCTCCGCGCGGTCGAGCGCCTCGCAGGCGCGACGGGGCGCTGGGCGCCGATGCTGGAGGCCTACGAGGTGCTCGCGGCGGAGGCGCCGTCGGCGGAGGCGAAGCTGCAGTTTCTGCTGCGCTGCGCGGAGATCGCGCAGGGGCAGCTGCGCTCGCCGGAGCGGGCGCTCGGCTTCGAGGTGCAGGCCTGGCAGGGGAGCCGCTCGCGCTCGCTCTGGGACCTCGTGATCGAGCGCGCCCAAGCGCTGCGCCCGGCGCACCCGGCGGCGGCGACTGCGGCGCTCAACACCCTCGTCGACAGCGAGCTCGCCTCCGCGCAGCAGGCCTGGGACGACTCGCTCCGCGGGCTCCACTCCCTGCAGGCCCTCGACTGCGCGCTCACCGAAGCGCACGACCTCGATCGGGCGCTCGCCGCGATCGGACTCTACCTGCGCCAGCACGAGGCGCCCCGCGTCGCACGCAGCACCGTGCTCGAGATGCTCGGTCGGCCGTCGGTGCCCGCGGAGCTGCAGGCAGCGCTGCGGGCGTCCGCGGTGCTGGCGTCGACCCCGCCGCCGGCACCGGTGACCCATCCGCCGTCGCGCATGGGCACCCTGGAGCTCGTCCTCGACGACGACCCGGTGGCGGACGAGGCCGAGGCCGCGCCCACACCGTCGCCGGTCGCGCTTCCGCAGTCGGGTCGCGAGGGCCAGGAGTGGATCTCCTTCGTCGCAGAGCCCCGGCCGGTCACCCCGGCGCCGACCCGCCCGGGGGCCTCGGAGCCGCCGCCGCCGGTCGTCGCGCGCGCCGTGCAGCCGCGGCTGCAGGACGCGCTCGATGACCCGCGGCGCGACGTCGAGACCTTCCTGATCATGTCGGTCACCCCGGCCAGCGAGGGCCACGCGACCACCCCGAAGTCCCCGCCCCCGCCTGCCGCGGCGGTGGCCGCGGTGGCCGTCGAGGCCGTCGAGGTGCTGCACGACCGCGCCGCCCGCGGCGACGACGAGGCCGCGGTCGCCCTCGCCCGGCGCCTCGCGGCGGACCCCGATCGCGCCCACGAGGCCGCGGTGATCCATCGGGCCCGCTTCGACGCCGACCCGACCCGCCTCGACGCCCTCGACGCCCTCATCGAGTTCGCGCGCCGCGGCGACCTGCGCGGCGAGGCGCTCGGGCTCAGCCAGGTGCGGGCCGTCCTGCGCGGCGACGCCGTCGAGCTACACCCCCTGCACCCGATCGAGATCGAAGACCCGCCGGACGGCGTCGCGCGGGTGCTCCTGCCCACCCGCCTCGGCCCCTTCGCCGAGCTCGGCGCGCTGCTCTGGGACAGCGTCGGCGTCACCTGGCGCCGCGAGCTCCAGCGCTCCACCGCGCGCGACGAGGGCGTCCGGCTGGCGCCGAGCGCAGCGGTGATGCGCCCCTTCCAGGCAGCGCTGCGGCTGCTGCAGATGCCCCGCTCGACGACGCTGCTGCTGCGCGACGGGCCGATCGCGCCGCCCGCCGTCGTCGCGGCCACGTCGCCGGTGTCGCTGGTGATGTCCCTCGAGCAGGCGACCGACACCCCCGCCGGGCACTTCGCCCTCGGCCACCACCTCGAGGGCGCCCGCACGGGGCACCTCCCGATGACCGCGCTCTCGCCCGAGGTGGCCGATCGCATGGCGCGCGCCCTCACCTTCGCGTTCGGCGAAGCCCCGGCGGAGCGGGTCGAGCCCGCGGTGGCGCAGGCCGCAGCGCAGCTCATGGACGCCACGCCGACGCGGCTCCACCGTCAGGTGCGGGCGCACGTCGAGGAGCTCGGCGGGTCGCTCACCTCGGCGCGCTGGCGCGCGGTCATCGACCAGGCGCGGGCCCGCGCGGGGCTGCTGGTGTCGGGTGACTTCTTCGAGTCGTCGCGGTGGCTGCTGGCCAGCGCGCCCGCGGAGGTGCCGCGCTCGCTCTCCTGGGCCTTCGCCGAGTGGGAGCCCCTGCGCGACCTCCTGCGCTTCGCCGTGAGCGAGGAGTACCTCATGCTGCGCTGGCCCAACTCCGACGGGCGGCGCCGGCGCGTGTCCAGCCGCCCCTCCCCGCCCAACGCCCGCTGACGGGGCGGCGGAGCGGCAGTGCGCGCGCAGGTCGAACTCACCTCGGAGTGCCCCGAGTGCCACACCCGCGGGGTGTGGCTGGAGCTGTACGACCCGGCCGTTGCTGCGACCGCCCTCGGGCTGCCCGCGGAGGCCCGCTGCCGCCTGTGCGCCGCGGCGCGGGTCGGCCTGGTCACCCCGGGATCGGCCGTGCTGCGGGCGGCGCCGTGGCCCGCCGGGGGATGCCCCTTCTGCGCGCACCCCCTCGGGCAAGGCGACCTCGCGGCGCACGAGTGCCGGGCGTGCGGCGCCCGCGCGGCGCTGGTGAGCGCCCGGGCGGGCGTCGGGTTGGGCGACGTCGAGGCGCTCGAGCGCGCGCTGCGGGGGCTCATGGCAGACGAGGGCGACGTCGACGTGGCGGGCTTCGTCCGTCGGGCCTTCGGCACCGGCGACCTCGCGGCGCTCGCGGCGCGCTACGCGGAGGGCGCGGTCGTGGACGCCGCCCTCGACGGGGGGACGGGATTCCTCACGGGCGCGGTCGCGCGGGTGGCCTCCGAGGCGAAGCCGGAAAAGCGGGAAGGACCCGCGCCGCCGCCGGACGACCGCCGCGCGATGCTGCTCGCGCTGGTGAGCGTGCTGATGGCCGACGGGCAGCGCGACCCGCGGGAGATGCCGCTGGTGGAGGCCTTCCTGGCGGCCGAGGGCCTGGCGCCGCTGTCTGCCGAGGAGCTCCGGGTGCACCGGCCGGTGGAGATCGCCGCGCGGGTGCCGGTGGGGCGGCGCGAGGGGCTCGTGTCCCTGATGGCGCAACTCGCGTACGCCGACGGCGTGGCCGACCCTAGCGAGGTGCGGGTGCTACGGGCCTTCGCCGACGCCTGGACCGTGCCGCAGGACGACGTCGACCGCTGGCTGGAGACCTACCGCGCGGCGCGACGCTCGCGGCAGCAGCGCCTGCTCGACCGGCTGCGGGCGTTCTTCCTTTCGGGTTGAGCGCTATCATCGCGCCACGGCGATGAGCGAGACCACAACGGGGACCGGTGGGGAAGCGCAGGCGCAGGCGCAGGAGGCGCAGCGCGACGGGGTGGCGCGTTCCATCGGGCGGGTGCAGCAGCAGTTCGACCTGGTGATGGACAACGTGCGCCGGGTGATTGTCGGCAAGGACGACGTGATCGCGCGGCTGCTCGTGGCGATGACCGCGCGGGGTCACGTGCTTCTGCGCGACGTGCCGGGCGTCGGCAAGACGATGCTTGCGCGCAGCGTCGCGGCGTCGATGGCGTGCGTGTTCAAGCGCATCCAGTTCACGCCCGACCTGCTGCCGATGGACGTCACCGGGTCGAACGTGTTCGACATGCGCCGGCGGGTGTTCGAGTTCCAGCGGGGGCCGGTGTTCACCAACCTGCTGCTCGCCGACGAGATCAACCGCGCGCCGCCGAAGACCCAGAGCGCCCTGCTCGAGGTGATGGAGGAGCGGCAGGTCACCGTCGAGGGCGAGACCCACCCCCTCGACGAGCCCTTCCAGGTCATCGCCACGATGAACCCCCTCGACCACGAGGGCACCTACGCCCTCCCCGCGGCGCAGCTCGACCGCTTCATGGTGATGCTCTCCCTCGGCTACCCCGCCGAGGCCGCGGAGGTGCACATGCTCAACGTGCACCTCCAGCCCGACGCACCCCTCGCGCAGCTCCAGCCGGTGATCACCCGCGACGACTTCCTCGGCTGGCAGCGCATCGTCCCGATGATCTTCCTCAGCGACGAGCTCAAGCGCTACGCCGTCGCCGTGGTGCAGTCGCTCCGGGGCGACCCGCGCAACCTCCAGTCCATCTCGCCGCGCTCGACCATCCAGCTCGCGCGCGCCGCGCAGTCCCGCGCGATGCTGCGCGGCCGCGACTACGTCGTCGCCGAGGACATCCAGACCGTCGCCCCGGACGTCCTCGGGCACCGGGTGCTGCTCGCCGACGGGCGCGCGGGCCGGGAGTTCGTCATCGAGGCGCTGCACCGGGTGGCCGTCCCGCGATGAGCCTGCCGCGCGCCGGGAGCGGGGCGCTGCTCGTCGCGCGGGTGCTCTTCCACACCGCCCTTCTGGCGGCGCTGCCCTTCGTCGTCGGCGGCCTCGCGGGCTTCTTCGCCGAGGTCTCGCAGGTGAGCGAGACCCTCCCCCGGCTCATCGAGCGCGCCTCGGTGGTGCTGCTCCCGCTCCAGGTGGTGCAGGGCGTGTGCGTCTTCGTGAAGGTGCGCCGCGAGCTCTCGCTCACCGACGCCGCCCCCACCGCGCGCGGCGTCCTGGAGAGCGTGCTGCGCCACACCCGGGTGATGACCGACAAGGGCCTCGGGCTCTTCTTCGGCGCCCTCGCCGCGGTCGTGCTCTCCCTCACGCTGAAGTTCGCCGAGCTCGGGATCATCGCCGTGCTCGGCCTCGCCACCCTCTACGCGGTGGTCACCACGGGCGTGCTGCTGAGCACCGTCGTGGCGCAGCGCTTCGAGGAGCGCCTCGCGGCCCGCGGCGGGATCATCGGGCGGGAGTTCGTCCCGGTGGTGGTGGAGTCGGGCGAGAGCGTCGAGGAGCTCTTCCATTTCCAGCGGGTGCCCGTGCCCTGGGGCTTCGTGGTGCAGGTGCACCAGCGCCTCCCGGCGCGCCTCGCGACGGAGAGCCGCCACATCGTCGGCGCCGCGGTCTCGATGCGGCGGGTGACCCTCTCGCGCCCGGTGCACCGCACGCCGCGCGGGGACTACCGCATCCCCCCGGCGAGCGTGGCCTTCACCGACCTCTTCGGGCTCACCCGCGTCGCCATCGCGCAGGCCGCCGAGGCGCGGCTGCGCGTGCTCCCGCGGCTGCACCCCGTGGCCATGGCCGCCGCGCCGCGCTCGCTCGCGCCGCAGGAGGGCGCGCTCGCGGTGCTGCGCCGGGCCCCGACGGAGGACTGGTTCCGCGTGCGGGAGTACCTGCCGGGCGACGACACCCGGCGCATCCACTGGAAGCTCAGCGTGAAGCTCGGGCACCTCCAGGTGCGGCAGCCGGAGACCGTCCCGGTGGTGCGCCGGCGGGTGCGCCTCGTGCTCGACAACCACCTCCCCCGAAGCTACGCGCAGGGCGAGGAGGTCGACCTGGTGCTGGGCGACGTCCTCGACCGCCTCGTCGAGCTCTGGATCTCCCTCGCCCGCGCCCTCGCCGAGCGCGGCGAATCGGTGCAGGTCGCCGTGGCCACGGGCGACCCGTCAAAGCCCGCGGAGACGCTCGAGCTCACCCGCGGGGCCCAGCCCCGGCTGCTGGAGCTCGGCTCGCGGGTGCAGTGGCAGTCCGAGACGGACTTCCACCAGGCGAGCGACAGGCTGGAGAAGGGTCAGGCCGTGGTGGTCGTGACGGCGAGGTTCCTGCCGCTGCCGCCGCTGCCGCCGCCCGCCGCGGCGACCGTGACGTGGGTGTTCCTCCCGGTGGCCGAGGAGATCCCGACGGCGGTGCCGCGGCGCGCGGTCGAGAAGCTCCTGGCCTTCTTCACCCAGCCCTTCGCGCCCGGCGCCGAGGAGAACGCCCTGCTCGCGTCGGCGCGGCGCGGCAACGCCCGTCGCCGCCTGGAGACCGTGCGCGCCAACACCGCCCACCTCACGGCGGAGGGATCGGCCGCCGCCGAGGCGACGCTCCGCGCGCGGGGGGAGCCCTTCTACCGGGTGTCCCGCAGCGGCGTGGCATACCTGCTCGGGTAAGGTGACCTCGCAGGGCGCCGCGACGCAGCCGAGGCCGCCGCACTCCGCCGCCGCGCAGCGGTGCCGGGCGGGGCAGACGTGGTCGACGCCGTGCTCGTCGCAGGGCTGGCCCGAACCCGCGATGACCGGCGGCGAGAGCGCCATCCCCGCGCGTCGACGAGGGTCACCCGCAGCGCCTGCATCACCGCCGCGACCCGCGGGCCGACGTACGCCACCGCGCGGCCGACGAAGCGGTCGCCCTCGTCGCGCGAGAGATGGTCGGTGGCGGTGGGGTCGCGGGAGGTGTCCGAGCCCTCCGCCTGCAGGCGGACGGTGTCGTCCCAGGCGAAGCCGCTGGCCGCGTCGAGCGCCGGGGGCGTGGCCTCGACGCACACGCCCACGCTCGCTCGCGCCCGGCGGCACCCTCACCTGCGTGGTGCGCACCGAGGCCTCGGTCTGGTGCTGGGGCGACAACACCCTCGGGCAGATCGAGCCGGGCCGACCGCCGCGGATGCTCCGGCCGATGCTGGTCCCTCGCGGAGGGCGCTCAGGCGTCGTCGCCCACCGAGGCCGTCGAGCGCCACCAGAGGCCCTCCAGGCGGTCGACCGCGCGGCGCACCAGCTCGCGCGGCGTCGCAGCGCCCGCGATGGTCTCGGTCACCCACGAGGCCCAGCGCGGGTCGCTCGTCGGCGCACGCACCCGCCGGTGGAGCGCCTGCACCTTGAACGCCAGCACCACCCGCTGACCCTCGTCGAGCGTCGGCACGGCCATGGGCCTCGCCTGGTGGAGCCGGTGGCGGAGCATCGCGGCGTCCTCGCTGGGGAGCACCGTGCGCTGCTCGGCCACGTCGGCCAGCAGCGCGTCGGCCTCGCCTCGCAGCCGGTCGAGCGCGTCGGGGGTGATCGCCAGCACGACGCAGCTGCCCGGGAGCGTGCCGCCGCAGTAGTACGAGAGCGAGCGGAGCGCCGCGCGCCGCTGCGGGGCCGTAAAGGCGCGGAAGAGGTTCTCGGCCTCGTCGATGAGGATCATCGGGCCGCGGCAGCCGTCGACCCGCGCGAGCAGCTCGAGCCAGAGAAGCAGGCGCTGGTAGGCGTCCTTGCGGTAGGTCGACGACGCGGGCTTCGCGCGCAGGTCGGAGGTCGACAGGAAGGCCTCCGCGACGGCCCCGGGCCGCTTGCTGCGCCGCATCCGCCCGAGGAGCTTCGTGGCCGACCCGGCGGCGTCGCCGGCGCCCCCCGCGATGGCCTCCAGGGTCGCGCGGAGAGAGTCCACCGCGGCGGTGGTGCGGGTCCACGCGACCAGCCGGTCGAGGGCGCTCGGCCTGCCCGGCAGCGGGAGCACGGCCTGGTCGAGCATGCGGAAGAGGTGGCGCTGCGGGTGCCCGAGGTCGGCGTCGAGGTACTCCAGCGACAGGCGGAACACCGGCCGGCGCTCGGCGAGCGAGCGCGCCGTGAGGTGCATGAGCAGGTGCGACTTGCCCGAGCCGTACACCCCCGAGACGAGCGCGAAGACCGAGCTCTCCAGCGACGCGTGCCGGAAGAGCTCGTCGATGGTGGCGTCGATGTGCTCGTGGCCCACGCTGAGCCCCACGTCGGGGTCGACCGGCGGCAGGCCGTGCGCCGCCCGCAGGATGGCGCGCAGCCCCGCGGCCTCGTTGCGCACCGCCGGGAGGGGGATGGGGAGCATCGCCGGGGCGCGCCACCCCGCTGGGGCGGTGAGGTCGACGAGCGGGCGGTGCGGCGGCGGGAGGTCGTCCGAGGCCGGCGCCGGGGCGAGCACCCGGGAGGCGAGCGGGCCGCTGAGGGCGATGCCCCGCGCGCCGTCGTAGAGCAGCGCCGTGGCGCCGACCCAGAGCTGCGCGGAGACGAGGCCCCGCGCGCCGTCGGCGTTGTCGATGAGCTCGCGCAGCACCGTGAAGCCCCCGTCGCGGCGCGAGGCCGAGAGCCGCGTGAGCACCTCGGCGCCCTCGAAGACGAGCAGCAGCCCGCGGTGGCCGAGGGCGCGCACGAGCCGGGAGCACTCGCCGAGGGCGCGCAGGGCGGTGGGGGCGGAGAGCGAGGAGAGGGCGGCGCCGCGGGACTCGACGCGGGAGAGGTCGGTGCCCGCGAGCCAGGCGTCGATGCGCGAGGCGGGGCGCGCGGGGCGGCCGGCGGCGTCGAGGTACTCGCGGGTGAGCACCGCGAGGTCGCCGTGGGCGCCGAAGCGCGCGGCCTCGCGGTCGAAGGCGGCGAGCGCGGCGCCGGGCGAGGCGTGGGTGGCGAGGAAGGCGTCGAGCAGCGCGGTCCAGCCGCGGTCGCGCGAGGCGCCGGGCGCGCGGAGCGACTGCACCAGGTTGCGCACGAGGCCGTCGAGGGTGTCGAAGCAGCGGTCGGACAGCACGCTCACGCGGGCGACGCAGAGCCCGCGGGTCCACGCGGCGTCGGCGAGGGCGTCGAACCACGCGCTCGCCGACGAGGCCCGCTTCGCCCGCAGGAAGAGCACCTCCGCGGCGCCGGTGAGGGCGACGTCCTCCATCCCCTGCTGGGCCGCGCGCAGGAGGGCCGACTGCCACGCGTCCTCGGGCGAGTCTGGGGGGCTGGAGGTGCGCGGGGACAACGCCACGCGCAGACTCTACGCCCGCTCGCGCCCGATCCGGTCGCCGTTACGCAGGACCTCCGCCCCTTCGACAGGGCTACGGGATGAGGTCGTCGTCGTCGTCGGCCGCGCCGCGCGCGACCCCGACGGCCTCGCGGATGTCGTCGATCGCGTCGCCGAAGGGGGCGCCGAGCCACGCCTCCCACTCCTCCTCGAAGGACTCCAGCGAGCCCGTGAAGCCCTCGCGTCGGCCGTCGATGGCGAGCACCGACACGGCGATGCCCCGCCGGTCGACGGTGAGGGTGACGGTGTCGCCCACGGCGGTGTCGCGCGACCAGGTGCGGGTCATCACCGAAGCGTATCGGGCATGTGGTCCGCCGCGGCCAGCGCCACCTGTCGGCAGCCACGCGTCCGTCGTCGACCCGCGCGAAGTAAGGACGATCCCTTGACGAATTAAGGCACTTACCTTACCTCTGCATCTGTGCACGAAGCCGCCGTTCGCATGATCGACGCCGCCGAACGCCTCGCCGCCCAGCGTGGCCTCGCTGCCTTGACCGTGCAGGCCGTCCAGGAGTCCGCCGGCCAGCGCAACAAGTCGGCCGTGCAGTACCACTTCGGTGGCCGTCAGGGCCTGGTCGACGCGCTGCTCGCCACCCGGATGGCGTCGGCCAGCGCGCGGCGGACGTCGATGCTCCTCGCGCTCGGGGTCGCCCCCAGCGCCCGCGAGCTGGTCGAGGTGCTCGTCGTGCCGCTGATCGAGTCGGTGCTCTCGCGGCGGCCGAGCTACTGGGCCCGGTTCCTGATCCAGGCCATCGGCGACCCGCAGACGGGTCTGGCCGCGCTCGCCTCCGTCGACAACCAGGCGCTCCAGGCCGCGCAGTCCCGACTCGAGGCACACCTGGTCTGGCTTTCTCCGGGCGTCCGCGCGCTTCGGGTGCAGTCGATCTTCGGGTACGCCTGCGTCGTCCTCGCGGCCTACGAGGTCGGAGCGCTCCCTGCCGATCTCACCGGCGGCGCGCTGGTGACCGAGATCGTCGACGCCTGCTGCGGGCTCGTCGACGCCCCCAGCTCCGACCGCCCCTCCGCCGTTCACCCCAAGAAGGACCGACCATGAAGACCATGACCGCCACGCCGCACGAAGGCGCTGGGATCGAGATCCGCGGCGTCGACCTCCGCACCGCCGACGAGGCCACCTTCGGCGAGATCCGCGATCTGTTCCACAAGCACGGGCTGGTGTTCCTCCGCGACCAGCAGCTGTCCGAGACCGACCACATCGCCCTGGCCCGGCGGCTCGGCACCATCAACCTCAACCGCTTCTTCGTGAAGAACTCCGGGCACCCCGAGATCGCCATGGTCACCAAGGAGGCCGACCAGCGCCTCAACATCGGCGGCTTCTGGCACACCGACCACAGCTACGACGTCGAGCCCGCGCTCGGCTCGATCCTGGTCGCCCGCGAGCTGCCGACCCGCGGCGGGGACACCCAGTTCATCAGCACCTACGACGCCTTCGAGGCCCTGCCCCCGGCGCTCCAGGACCGCCTCCGGGGCATGCGCGCCGTGCACTCCGCGAAGCACGCCTTCGGCACGACGGCCTCCAGGATCCGCGAGTGGATCGACCCCCAGGCGCGAACGGAGAACACCCAGGAGGCCGACGCGCTGGGCACGGTCACCCACCCGGTCGTGATCCGTCATCCGCTGTCGGGCCGCGAGGCGCTGTTCGTGAACCCGAGCTTCACCGTCCGCTTCGAGGGCTGGTCGGTGCTGCGCTCTGCCCCGCTGCTCGCGCAGATCTACGCCCGCGTCCTGCTCGGTGTGCGCATCGCGAACTTCCGCTGGAGCACAGGGTCCGTCGCGATCTGGGACAACCGGGCCACCTGGCACAACGCGAAGAACGACTACCGCGGTCAGCGGCGCGAGATGCACCGGATCACCCTCGACGGCTGCGCGCTCGCCGCCGCCTGAAGCCCGGCGCGCAGCCGGGAGCGGTCAGGATGCGGCGCGTCGGCAGCGCAGCCGGACGATCGCGAAGCCCAGGAGCGGCAGCGCCGCGAGCACGGCGAAGAGCGCGGCCCAGCCCCACGGCGCGCAGAGCGGTCGTACGGAGGGTGTGTTGGAGCGAAGTCCCGGTTTGGGAGAACGGCCCGGAACAGCTCGCAGCCTCCCGATGGCTCTGCCGCGTCCTCAAAGCCAGCGCCGAAGCGCCAGCGCTGCCGTCACCATCCCCGAGAGGGCGATGGAGGCGATGACCAGCCCCGCGAAGGCCATCGGGTGGCGGGCGAACGGGACCCCGACGTTCATGCCCCAGAGCGATGCAACCACCGTCGGGACCATGAGGATGATGGTGACCGCCGTGAGGAACTTCATCACGGAGTTCAGGTTGTTCGAGATGATCGACGCGAACGCGTCCATCATCTGGGAGAGGATGTCGGCGGACGTCTGGGTCATGTCCAGCGCCTGCCGGATCTCCACGCGCACGTCCTCGAGCAGCTCGTGGTCCTCCGGCGCGGCGCGGAGGAGATTGCTCGTCTGGAGTCTCTCGAGCAGGAACTCCGTCGCGCGAAGGGCGGTCGCGAAGTAGACGAGGCCCCGCTGGCACTTGAGGAGCTCGAGAACCTCCCGGTTGCCGAGCGACTCCTTGAGCCCCGCTTCGAGCTTATCAACCCGCACGTTGATGCGCCGCACTTCGTGAAGGAACACCTCGGCGCATAGCTCGAGGACGCGGAGGACGAGCCTCGGCTGGTGGTGGGCCTCGGCGCTGGCGAAGGCGGCGATCCGATCGAGGACGGGGTGGGCCGTGCGCGAGATCGCGACGATTCTTCCGGGCATCACCACGAGCGCGATCGGCTGGGTCACCCACGGCTCCCGGGCATGCCTGCCCTGAGCGACCGGAAGCCGAAGCACGATCAACGTGCCGCTCGGCCCCGACTTCATCCGGGGCAGCTCGTCGAGGTCGAGCGCATGCGCAGCGAACTCGGCAGGAATCCCGAGCTGCTGGAGCGCGGTCCCCTGATCGATCTCGGCGGAGATCAGCGTGACCCAGTCGCTCGTTTCGGGATTCAGGGGCGTCGCGGAGGAGGTGTCGGTGTCGTCGCCCATCGGGCGGAAGGTAGCAGAGCGTCCTCGGGCCCCGGGTGCCCCACGTGCGCCCAGGGTCAGCGGCGGATGTCCTTCTCCTTGACGTCGGCGATGACCCAAAACGCCGAGAGGCTGGGGGAGGGCGCGGAGGGCACTCAGGGACGTCAGTGCCCGCGGAGCTGGGCGACCATCGCGTGAGCGATGGTGAGGTAGAGAAAGAGCCCGGTCGCGTCGACCAGCGTGGTGATGAGGGGCCCCGACACCACCGTCGGATCGATGCCGACGCGCTGCGCCCCGAGGGGGATGAGCGAGCCGACGGTGTTCGCCCAGGTGCAGACGACGAGCACCGTGATGCCGACGCAGCCGGCGACGTCCATCGGCACGCCCCACATCTGGGCGCGGACGAACGCGATCACGCCCAGCAGCACTCCCAGGATGAGGCCCGTGGAGGCCTCCTTCGCGAGCACGCGCAGGGTGTCCTTCAGGCGCACCTCGCCGAGCGCGAGCGCGCGGATCACCGTGGACACGGTCTGCGACCCCGCGTTGCCGCCGGTGCCGATGAGCAGCGGGATAAAGAACGACAGCGCCACCACCCGCTGGAGCGAGTCTTCGAAGTGCCGGAGCACGGTGCCCGTCGCGGTCTCGGCGACGAAGAGCAGCACCAGCCAGGTCACCCGGCTGCGCACCACGCGCACCATCGACGTCTGGAAGTACGGCACCTGCGCGGCGACCTTGCCGGCGATGCCGCCCTGGTTGAGCGACCCGACGCCGCCCCGGGACAGCGCCGCGTCGAGCAGGTCGTCCACCTGCACCGCGCCGATGAGGTTGCCCTTGTCGTCGATGACCGGGAGCGAGAGGAAATCGTGCGTCTGGATGATCTCGGCGGCGTCGCCCTTGCTCGCCTCCTCGCGCACGGCGATCACGTCCTCGCGCATGAGGTCCTTGATCGGTAGCGCGGGGTCGGCCACCGCGAGGTCGCGCAGCGCCGCCACGCCCCGCAGGCGCCCCAGGTCGTTGACGATGTAGCAGTTCTGCGCGACCTCGATCGCGTCGGCCTGGTCGCGCAGGGCCCGCAGCGCGTCGCCCACGGTGACCTCGGCGGACACCCGCCAGACGCGCGAGGTCATCAACCTCGCCACGGCGCTCTCGGGGAACGCCAGCATCCGGTCGGCGTAGGTCTTCTCCGAGGGCGAGAGCGCGGCCTCGACGCGGGCGCGCACCGCCTCGGGCATGGCGCCCAGGATGCCGACCTGGTGGTCCGACGGCAGGAAGCCCAGCACCCTTCCGACGCGCTGCGGGTCGAGCGACTCGACCACCTTCGCCGCGACGCCGGGGTGCGCCGCGCGCAGCGTCGCCGCGGCCGTGCGGTCGTCGCTCAGGCCGACGATGCGCTGGGCCTCATCCACGTCGCGGCGCGAGAGGTCGCGGCCCACGTCCGTGGGGCGCAGCTTGCGCAGGGCCTCGCGCACGACGTCGTCTCCCTGAACCAGCGCGGCGTCGAGCGCCGAGAGGTTCGCCACGGGCACGGCGCTACGGACTGACTCCTGATCGACGGATCCGCTCATCGGGCTTCAAGCTCCTTCATGGGACGTTCGGCCTGGGGGGCCCTCCGATGGACCAACGGCGCACATGGTTACCAGAGCGGGTTGCTCACGACCCGCAGGCCCAACGTGCCCCACTGCTCCGTGCCGGGGTCGTGGGGCCCGCTCGAAGCGGGGCGCGCCAGGGTGGTGCCGAAGGTGCCGTCCATCTGGACGCGGCTGCTGAAGATCATGCGAAAGCCGACCTGCGTGGAGGGCACCGAGGCGTCGGGGTCGTACGGGTCGCCGTAGAAGACCTCCGCCACGGCGTGAAAGCCGCCGACGACCCGCGCCTGGAAGCCGAAGCCCGCGGTCACGCCCACGGTCCATGCAGAGCCCACATCGGCGGCCGCCACGCCGACGTTGGCGTGCAGGAGGAGGCCCTCCCGGAAGAGCGACTCGGTCACGGCGAGGTACCCGAAGGCCCCGAGGCCGGAGGGCGTGAGGGGCCCGTGGCCGAAGGGCGCCTGCACACCCGCGGACACCGCCAGCCCGGGCCATCCGTTGGGCCGGGCTTCGAGCAGGAGCGCCTTGGCCTGCACGATCGGGCCGGTGACGCTGTAGCCCCGGTCCTGCCCCGAGTGGACCCCGCCGTGGGTGAGCCCGAGGGTGAGCTCCAGGCGATCGTTGGGCCCGACGGCGAAGAGCACGTTGTGGGCGAGCGACCGGCGGTTGAGCAGCAGCCAGGTCTCGACCTGCCCGAGGCGCCCCCCCACGACACGCGCGTCGTCGGTCACGAAGGGCCGGATCGCGAGGGCGACGCGAGGGAACAACACCCCCAGCACGGTGACGAGCGCGGCGACATGACGACATCGGGGTGGCAGCATCGGGAGTTGGGTCCTGGCGGGGCGGGCGGCGGCGTTTGTACCAGCCAGTCGCACATGAAACGAGATTCAGTGTCGCTTCCAGGGTTTAGGGCCCCAGGCAGGCACGCGCCTTGTGCTCGCTGGCGAGCTTCGCTACGAGCCCCTTGGGATGAGTCCCGCTCGTCGATCCGTGGTCGGTCTGTCGGTGATGCTCCTCGGGGCCTGCGAGGGCGACGCCGTTCCTGCGCCCGTGGCCGACGCCGGTACGCCCGACGCCCCGGTCCTCGCATGCGCCCCGGGGGAGACCTCGTGCGGCGACGACGGCCTCTCACCGAGCACGTGCAACGCCGATGGCAGCGCCAGGGTGGCGGCCGCGCGCTGCGATGGCCCGTCCGGGGAGGTCTGCGCCGAGGGCAGGTGCCTCCGCGCCTGCGAGGAAGCGACGCTGCGACGGGAGACACGAGGGTGTGAGTTCTGGCCCGTGCAGACGCTGCACCCGGAGCTCGGCCGACTCTCCGAAGGACAGAGCCGGGACGACTTCCCATTCACGCTGGTGGTGAGCAACCCGTGGCCCTCGCCCGTTCGCGTCACGCTCGACGGCGGCGCCCTCGCGGCCCCGATCGAGCGGGTGCTCGCGGGCGGCGCCACGGTGTCCCTCGAGGTCCCCTGGCAGACGGCCCTGGTGGACGGCGGGGACCACCTGCGCCGCGCGAGCGTGCTGGTGAGGGCGGCGGCGCTGCACCTGCGGGCGACGGCCCCGGTCACCGCGTACCAGTTCAATCCGCTGAAGTTCAGCCGCACGGTCGACTGCGAGCAGGGCGACGCGTGCTTCTCCTTTACCGGCGACGCGTCGCTGCTGCTGCCCGCGAGCACCCTGGGCCGCCAGCACGTCGTGGTCAGCTGGCCCACCCAGCGCGCCCTTCCCAGCGGCCGCACCGAGTGGAGCACCAGCGCGGGCTTCGTCTCCGTCGTCGGAACCCGCCCCGACACCCGGGTCACCGTGCGCCTCGCGGGGGGCGTCACCGCGGGCGAGGGCATCGCCGCAGGCGCCGCCGGGGAGACCCGGAGCTTCGCCCTGGGCGCGGGCGACGTCGTGCAGCTCATCTCGTCGGTCGACCCGCGCTGCGAGCGCGACACCCTCGACCGCGTGACCGACACCCGCTTCTGCCTCCCCGTCGCCGGGGAGGACCTCACGGGCACCGTCGTCGAGTCCTCCGAGCCGGTCGCGGTCTTCGCCGGGCACGAGTGCGCCAACATCCCCTTCGACCGCTACGCCTGCGACCACCTCGAGGAGCAGATACCGCCCGTAGACACCCTCGGCCAGCGGTACGTGGTCTCCCGCGCGGCCCCCTACCCCACCGCGAAGCGGGACCACCCGGAGGGCGAGCCCACCGTCGCCCGCATCGTCGCGGTCCACGACGGCACCGAGGTCACCTTCGAGCCCGCGAGCGTGCGCGCGTCGGCCCGGCTCGCGCGCGGTGAATCGCTCACGGTGGAGTCACGCGAGGACTATGTCGTCGTCGGCTCGGCGCCGGTGCTGGTGGCGACCTTCCTCGTCGGCGCGGACTACTTCCGCCGCGAGACCGTGGTCTCCCGCGGCACCGTCGGCGACCCGGCGATGTCCATCGAGACGCCGGTCGAACAATACCGGTCACGGTATGACTTCTTCGTCCCGCCGGCCTTCGTCCCGTCCTTCGCCAACGTGGTGATCGCCCGCGGCGGGCGGCTACGCCTCGACGGTCGCCCGGTCACGGCCGCGCCGACCGCGTCGCTCGGCGCGCGCGACATCTACCGCCTCCCGCTCGCCGACGGCGCGCACCGGCTGGAGGGCGAGACCGCGGGCACGCGCTTCGGCCTCCGGGTGTACGGCTTCGCGCCCTTCACGTCGTTCATGTTTTCTGGGGGCGGCGACCTCGTGTCGATCGCGCCGCCGCTGTGAGGGCGTCGTCCGCGGTGCTGACGGCGGCGCTCGCCCTCGGCTGCGAGGATGGCTCGCGCCGCGCGTTCGCTCCGGGCGACGCCGCGCTGCCCGACGTCACCGACGCGAGCGAGTCGGACGCCCCGACGGGCATCGGCCTCGCCTGCTCGGACGAGCGCGAGAAGGTGGAGGCCGTCACCGGATGCCGCGGCGGGCAGCGCTGCTACACGTCCGCGCGGGGGTTTCCGGGCGGATACTGCACCCAGGACTGCCTCCAGCGGCCCTGCCCCGGCGACGCGTACTGTGTGTCCGAGGGCTCGACGCGGTACTGCGTCCGCCGCTGCACCGACGACGCCGAGTGCCGCGGCGCGGAGGGCTATGTCTGCGTCCGGCCGTCGCCCACGCTGCCGCGCGGCTGCCTCCCGGACCCCTCCCCGACCGGGCGCGCCGATGGCGGGGCCTGCGTGGTCGACGCCGCGCTGCCCCGCGGGGCCTTCGTGGGCGACGGCGAGAGCGCGTCGCGCGAGCGGATGGACAGCGACACCGAGGCCGAGCCGATCGTCGCGGTCTCTCCGACCGACGGCACCGTGACGGTCGCCTACCTCGGGCGCGACAGCCGGACCAACCTGTTCTCGGGGCTCAGCCGCCGCCGCGCGGACGGCGTATGGACCATGGACGGCGTGCTCACCGACCGCGAGTTCAACAACGCCATCAACCCCGTGATCGCCTACGACCGCGCGGGCACGCTCTGGGCGTCGTACCTCGCGCTCACCCTCGACCGGCCGGGCCCGTCGGTCCGCGTCGCGCGCAGCACCGACCACGGGGTCCGCTGGGAGGACGGCCGCTCCGTGGCGCCCGACGGCCGCTGCGCCGGCGGCTGCGACCCTCCGTGGCTGGCCATCGGCGCGGCGCCCGGCGACCCCTCGCGCGACCGCCTCCGCGTGGTGTACCTCACGCGCTCGACCCGACGCGACGCCTGGGTGACCGCGCAGCACTCCGACGACGGCGGGGCCCATTGGAGCGAGCCGACGAACCTCGACGGCGTCGGCCTCGTCGGGCGCATCGACGTGGAGCCGGCGGCCCCCACGGTCGCCGTCGACGCGGTCGGCGCGGCGCACGTCGCGTGGGTGATGCAGAGCCGCGCCAACACCCGCTCGACGCTGGGCGACATCCACAACGTCGTGCGGTACGCCGTCGACCGCGACGGCAGCGGGCGCTTCGAAGGCCCGACGATGGTCAGCGCCGCGGGCGAATCCGTGGTCGCGCAGCCGCCGCAGGTGGCCGTGGTGGGGGGCGCCGCGCAGGTCGTGTACGTGGCAGGAACGCCCGACGGGCGCTGGAGCGTGCGGCTCGCCTCGCGCGAGGCGGGCGGGGCCTGGCGCGTGCGTACGGTGAACGACGACGCACCCTGCGCGACGCACGGCTTCGCGGCGCTGGCGGGCGACACGGCGCGCTCGACGGTGCACGTGGTCTGGCTCGACAACCGGAACGGCGACGGCCAGGTGGCCTATGCGCAATGCCCGGTCGACGCGGCGCAGCCGTGCGGACCCAACGAGCGCGTGTCGGGCGCGAGGTTCGCGCTGAGCACCACGAGCGACCTCACACGATGGCACGGCAGCCACGCGGCGGCGGCGCTCGCGGCCGACGGAACGCTCTGGCTGGCCTGGAGCGACACGCGCTCGGGCGGACCCGCGGTCTACGTCGCACGAGCCCGGTAGCGGCGAAGGCGTTCTTCCGGGTCGACCGCTGAGGAGTACCAAGGCCGAGGCGGCGTCGGACGCCACGAACAGGGCGCGCTGCGGGCATCGACGAGCGGCGGTGACCAGCCCTACGCTCCCCGCGCCGGATCGACCGCCACCCTTGAGAGACGAGGTACCCAGTGCCCGACAAGCAGGACACCCAGAGCGTCAGCGAGACCGAGAACCCCGTGATTCCTGCGCCGACTCCGAAGAGTGGTCGGCCGCGCTCGAACAAGGACTGGTGGCCCAACCAGCTGGACCTCTCGGTGCTCCACCACCACTCGCGCTTGTCGAACCCGATGGAGGACGGCTTCTCCTACGCCGCGCGCTTTGCGGCGCTCGATGTCGAGGCCCTCCGGCGAGACCTCATCGCGGCGATGACCACCTCGCAGGACTGGTGGCCCGCGGACTACGGCCACTACGGCCCCTTCTTCATCCGCCTGTCATGGCACGCGGCGGGCACCTACCGCACCGCCGACGGGCGGGGCGGCGGCGGCGAAGGGCAGCAGCGCTTCGCGCCCCTCAACAGCTGGCCCGACAACGCCAACCTCGACAAGGCGCGCCGGCTGCTCTGGCCGCTCAAGAAGAAGTACGGCCAGACGATCTCGTGGGCCGACCTGCTGGTGCTCGCCGGCGACGTGGCCATGCAGTCGATGGGCTTCAAGACCTTCGGCTTCGGCTTCGGGCGCCCCGACGTCTGGGAGCCCGAGGACCTCTTCTGGGGCCCCGAGGACGCCTGGCTCGGGGACGAGCGCTACAGCGGCGACCGCCAGCTCGCGAGGCCCCTGGGCGCCGTCCAGATGGGCTTGATCTACGTGAACCCCGAGGGCCCCGGGGGCGAGCCCGACCCGCTGGCCGCCGCGCGCGACATCCGCGAGACCTTCGCCCGCATGGCCATGAACGACGAGGAGACCGTGGCGCTCATCGTCGGCGGGCACTCCTTCGGCAAGGCGCACGGCGCCGCGCGGGCGGAGGGCAACGTCGGCCCCGAGCCCGAGGGCGCCGCCCTCGAGGAGCAGGGCCTCGGCTGGAAGAACAAGCACGCCACCGGCAGAGGGGCGCACACCATCACCAGCGGCCTCGAAGGCGCCTGGACCAGCAACCCGACGAAGTGGGACAACGGCTTCCTCGAGAACCTCTTCAAGTACGACTGGGAGCTCACCCGGAGCCCCGCCGGCGCGAAGCAGTGGCGGCCGAAGAACCCCGAGGCGCAGGGCACCGTGCCCGACGCGCACGACCCCGCGAAGCGCCACGCGCCGATGATGCTCACCACCGACCTCGCGCTGAAGGTCGACCCGGTCTACGCCCCGATCGCGAGGCGCTTTCACGAGCACCCGGACCAGCTCGCCGACGCCTTCGCCCGCGCGTGGTTCAAGCTGCTCCACCGCGACATGGGCCCGCGCGCCCGGTACCTCGGTCCCTGGATCCCGGCCCCGCAGATCTGGCAGGACCCGGTGCCCGCCGTGGACCATGAGCTCATCGACGGGCCGGACATCGCCGCCCTCAAGCGCAGGATCCTCGACGCGGGCGTGTCGATCGCCGACCTCGTCTCGACGGCGTGGAACGCCGCGGCCAGCTTCCGCGGCACCGACAAGCGCGGCGGGGCCAACGGCGCGCGCATCCGCCTCGCGCCGCAGAAGGACTGGGTGTCCAACGAGCCGGACCGCCTGACGAAGGTGCTCGCGGCCCTCGCGCGGGTGCAGAAGGATTTCGGCAAGAGGGTCTCGCTGGCCGACCTGGTCGTGCTCGGCGGCTGCGCGGCCGTCGAGGAGGCCGCGAAGCGGGCCGGCCACGCGGTCACGGTGCCCTTCGCGCCGGGCCGCACCGACGCCTCGCAGGCGCAGACCGACGTGGAGGCCTTCGAGGTGCTCGAGCCCGCCGGGGACGGCTTCCGCAACTACATCGGCGAGCGCGATCCCCTCACGCCGGAGACGAGGCTGCTCGACCGGGCCAACCTCCTCTCGCTGACGGCGCCCGAGATGACCGTGCTCCTGGGAGGGATGCGCGCCCTCGACGCCAACCACGGGCGCTCGAAGCACGGCGTGTTCACCGACAGGCCCGGCACGCTCACGAACGACTTCTTCGTGAACCTGCTCGACGTGGGCACCGCGTGGAGGCCCTCCGGCTCGGCGAAGGGCGTCTACGAGGGCAGCGACCGCGCCACCGGCTCGGCGCGCTGGACGGCCACCGCGGCCGACCTGGTGTTCGGGGCGCACTCGCAGCTACGGGCGCTGGCCGAGGTGTACGCAAGCGACGACGCGCAGGAGAAGTTCGTGCGCGACTTCGTGGCGGCCTGGAACAAGGTCATGAACCTCGACCGCTACGACCTGCTCGACCGCGCCGCGCGCTGACAGAACCCCTTCGCCACTGCGGCCCGGCTCAGCCTTCGTCGCGCTCGCCCACGGGCTTCCACCCGTGGCTGCGGAGGAAGCTTCGCACCTTCCCGAAGCGCTCCATGCACACGAAGACCGGCGCGTACTGCTCGGTGAGCCGCACCCGCGGGTCAGCGCCGTCGTGCACGACCACGATGCGCGCCACGTCGAGGTCGCCGCTCAGCTCGGTGGTGGGCACCGCGTCGCCGTAGCCCTGGTGGTACGACACCCGCTGGATGGCCTTGCGCTCGATCTCCACGTCGCGCACCGCGGACAGCTCCACCACGACGGGCGCCGGCTCGCCCGCGCGCTGGATGGCGAGCGACCCGCCGACCACGTCGAGGGTGAAGCCCGGCGCGACCTCCTGCCGTCGCCGGAACCACCAGTACCCGCCGCCCGCCGCCGCGCACGCGCCCGCCGCGTGGGGCGACACCGCGGCCACCGCCCCGACCCCCAGCGCCGCCGCGAGGAAGCCGTAGTACCCGCGGAGGAAGGCCTTCCACTTCGAGCGCTCGGCGTCGCTCCAGGCGACCACCAACTGCGGGGCCGGGGCGCGCACCTCGAGCTCGATGGGCGCGCGGTAGGGGGTGTCCTTCGATATCGTTGGGCTCCTGCTCGGGTCACTCGTGGAGGGAGGTGCGCTCGACGCGGCGCTCGCGGCGGCGGCGGGTGACCGTGACGGCGCTCTCGATGAGGCCGAAGACGAGGTAGCACCCGAGCAGCCACGGGAGCGCGAAGGCCGGGCCCAGGCGGGCGCCCACGAGCACGGTGCTGGAGACCCCCGCGGCGATGACCGCGAGCGGGCGCCACCCGGTGAGCCGCACGTCCTTGAAGGAGCGGAAGTGCACCGTGCTGACCATCAGCGCAGAGAGCATGACCATGAGCAGGGCCACGGCGGCGGGGTGCGCGAAGAGTCGGCCGCCGACGGAGTGGTTGGCGAGCACGAGCGCGATGAGCATCCCCGCGGCGCCGGGGATGGGCAGCCCGACGATGTACTTGCCGGGCTTCGTGGTGACGCCGGCCTCGCGGGTGGCGATGACGTTGAAGCGCGCGAGGCGGATGGCGCCGCAGGCCACGTAGAGGAAGCACGCCGCGACGCCGAGGTCGCCGAGCGGCGCGAGGGCCCAGCGCCACGCGAGCAGCGCCGGGGCGACGCCGAAGGAGATCACGTCGGCGAGGGAGTCGAACTGGAGCCCGAACGCTGACTGCGTGCGGGTGAGCCGGGCCACGCGGCCGTCGATGATGTCGAAGAACATCGCGAACACCAGCAGCAGCGCGGCGGACTGGTAGCGCGCCGGGTCGACCGCCGGGGACTCCGCCGTCGAGAGCAGCCGGATGGCGTTGAAGCCACAGAAGATGCTCGAGACGGTGAAGAGGTTGGGGAGGATGAACAGGCTCTTGCGGAGGTCCATGGCTTCGCGGGATGCGTAGCACCGGACCCGGCCCGAGGTCGAAGTCGGGGCCGAACGGGAGGGGGGTGCCGGGAGCGTGCGTAGCGCGCGACGCAGGCGCGCTCATCCTACGCGGCGATTGCAGCGTATCTCGCGCGTCGAGAACGCGTGACCCCCGCCGCCGCACCGGGCACTGTCGCAGGCCATGTCGCTGCACGTCACCCCCGCGTCCGCGCCGCAGAGAGAGAGCGCGTCGAGCAAGGCCCACGAGTTCGTCGCCATCGAGGCCCCGCCGGAGTCGCAGCGCCGGGCGCGCGCGGCGACCTTCGCCCCGGCGGGCGAGAAGCGCACCCGGCACCACCTGCCCGAGCGCCTCGACTCGTCGTCGCCGGTGGGCTACCGCACCCGCGTCTCGCTCACCCGCGCCGAGGCCGCGACGATGCTCTCGGTGCTCGCGCTGCCGCGGCCCACGGGCTTCGTGCCGGGCCCTCCGCCCCGGGAGTCCGAGCTCTTCGAGGAGTGCTCGCTCGGGGTGCTCACCGCGCGACAGTCGACCAACTTCCAGGGGCACCGCGACGTGCTGCTGGGCTCCGACGACTCCGCCCGCGCGGCGGCGCTGCTGCGGCGCATCGGCACCCACGGCGTGCCGGTGCTCGACGGCGCGGCGTACACCCACCTCGTGCTCGCGCGGCCGTACCGCACGGCCTTCACGCTGCTGCTGACCTTCGTCGGCCACAAGGCCCTCGCGAGCCTGGCGACGGTGCCGATGCGCGCGTGGGCCAAGCGCTTCCGCCACGCCGACGACATCCCGACCATCGGGTACCTCACCGAGCTGCACCTCGGCGTGCTCGCCGACGCCATGGAGCGCGCGGCGGTCGTGGCGTCGGCGGGGCAGCGGCGGGCGCAGGTGTTCCTCCGGCCGATGGACGCGCCGGACGACCCCGCGGCGCTGCGCGAGCTCGAGGCCCTCGCAGGACTCGGCCCGAAGGAGCGGGCCCAGGGCTGGCGCATCGGCCTCGTGGCCCAGGTGGGGTTCGCGCGGCCGGGAGAGGGCGTGGCCATCGCGCCCGCGTCGGCGCGGCGCCTGGGCGCGGCGCTGCTCGCACTGCGCAGCGAGCGCATCCAGCCGGGGGTCAACGCCGACGAGGCCGCCCCCGCGGCGTACCAGGCCCGCCAGGACATGGACGTCTCCGACGCGCTCGCCGAGCAGGCGGGGCGCGCGGCCTACAACGCCTTCGCGCACTTCACCGGCGTCGAGCGCGACCGGGCGCGCGAGCTGCTGCTGCTGGAGCGCATCGACGTGCTTACCCCGGGCGGTAAAGACCGCCTCCGCGCGGTGCGCGAGCAGCTGGCGGAGGTCACCGACCGGGTGGTGCGGGAGATCCCCCTCTGGGCCGACCTCCCCACCGGGCGGGCGCTGAGCCGCAACGCCGCCCGCGGGCGCAAGGCCTTCGCGCTCGCGGGGCAGCGCATCTACGTCGGCGGGCTCTCGCGCCGCGACGTCGAGGCGGCGGGGCTGCCCTTCGGCTTCGCGGTGCGGGCCTTCGGCGCGGCGGCGGCGCGCAGCGCGCTGGTGGCGGAGGTGTCGGGGACGACGGAGGTCCCGCCGGGGTGCGACCTGCTCGGGGGCGTCTGCCTCATGGCCGGCCCGGTGAACCAGAACGACATCGGCAAGCAGTTTCACGGCGCGCCCGACCTGCTCGCGGAGGCCTTCCCCGACCGCGACCCGACGAGCCTCCTGGTCTGGACCCTCAAGGCCAAGACCGTCGCCGATCCCATCGGCAACGAGCAGCAGCTCCTCGACGCCGCGCGCCAGGGCGCCCTCGTCGACCTGCGCCCGGGGCCCCACGAGGTGGTCTCGCTGCGCCGGGGGGTGAGCCTCGCGCCGATGCGATCGCGCGACGGGCGCCTCAACGCCGAGCGGGCCTTCGGCGACGTGGGCAACTTCGTGACGGCGCCCGACGGCCGGGAGATCGCGGGCAACCGCGGCTCGGCGTGGCCCACGGCCTGGTCGAGGGAGGTGCCGTGGTGAGCGACGCGACCTTCACCTCGCTGCTGCTGGCCCACGCGAAGCTGCTGACCGCGCGACGGCCTGGCCTCGCCCCGGGCGCGACGCTCCCCCGGCTGGAGCGCGGCGCCCGCGGCGTGTCGGCGGAGCCGTCCTGGCTCGCGCGCTACCGCCGGGTGTGCGGCCTCGCCGACGACGGCGCGCTCCCGACGCTGGCGCCGCAGCTCATGGCCGCGCCGCTGCACCTCGCGCTGCTGGCCGACCCGGCCTTTCCCATCCCGGCGATGGGCATCGTGCACGTCGCCAACCGCACCGAGGAGCGCGCGCGGATCCCCGCGGCCGCGGCGCTCGACCTGGTGGCGCGCGTCGCCGGGAGCCGCGAGGCCGCGCTCGGGGTGGAGATCGACCTGGTGACCGAGGCCACCCTCGACGGCGCGATCGTGTGGCGCACCACGACGACGGCGCTGGCCCGCCGGCGCGGGGACACGGGCGGCGCGCGGACGAAGCGCGAGGAGAGCGCGACGGGCGTCGAGGGCGCTGCGCTGCGCTCGGCGGTCGTGAGGGTGGCGGAGGACACCGGGCGCCGCTACGCGCGCATCGCGGGCGACCTCAACCCGATCCACCAGCGGGCGTGGATGGCGCGGCCCTTCGGGTTTCGCACGGCCATCGTGCACGGCACCTGGACCGTCGCGCGCGCCCTCGCGGAGTGCGCGGACGACCTCCCGCCGTGGCCGCGGGTGGTGGAGGTGCGCTTCCGCAAGCCGGTTCCGCTGCCGTCCTCGGTGGTGGTGTCGGCTTGGATGCGCGAGGGCGGCGCGCTCGACATCACCGTGAGCCCGCCGAAGGGCGGCACGGCCCACGTGGAGATTCATGTGGCGCCGCTCGCTTCCTAGTACCGCGTCGCAAGAGTTCTGACGGGTTGAGCCGAGCAACCGCCCAGGCCTGCAGTCCCCGGCCTCGCCCTCCGAGGGGAGAGCCTGGGCGGGTGCTCCCCTCGATCGGCGAGGCTGACGATTGCGGGCCCGGACGGGTGCCCCGCCCAACCCTCCAAAGCCCCCTGTGGAGAGGTACTACGACTCCAACGAGGTATACGAGCGCCGCGGCGTAGGGGTCGTGCTGGAGGGGTCGAGCGATGTGGCGCGCCACGACGGCGTGCGCCCCGGGGTGCTCCAGAAGCGGGTGTTCCACTCGCGCGGAGACCCGTGCGGCGACTGGGTGCCCGACGCGCAGGTGGTCGGCAACGACTTCGACCCGTGACCGCCGCGGCGATCAGCCCGAGCGCAGCAGCGCCTCGGCCCGCGGCGCCCGGCGCGCGCGCTGCGCCACCGTCGCCCGCGCCACGCCCTTGAGCTCCTCGATGGCCGTCGCGAGGTCGTCGTTGATGATCAGGTAGTCGAAGAGCCCGTACATCGCGACCTCGTCGCGGGCGTTCTTCAGGCGGCGCTGGATGACCTCCTCGCGCTCGGTCCCTCTGCCCCGCAGGCGCTGCTCCAGCACCTCCCACGAAGGCGGCAGCACGAACACCGCCACCGCGTCGGGGATGGCCGCCTTCACCTGCCGCGCGCCCTGCACGTCGATGACGAAGACCACCCCGCGGTGGGTCTCGCGGGCGAGGCGAACCCGGGACATCGACGTGCCGTACCGGTGCCCGTGCACCTCGGCCCACTCGCAGAGGTCGCCCTCGGCCACCATCTCGTCGAAGCGCGCGTGCTCGACGAAGTGGTAGTCGCGCCCGTCGACCTCCCCCGGCCGCGGCGCGCGCGTGGTGTTCGACACGCTCTGCACCAGCTGGGGAAACGCCTCCAGCAGCGCGCGCACCATCGTCGTCTTCCCGGCGCCCGACGGGGACGTCACGATCAGGTGGAGAAAGCCGTCCATCCGCTCACTCACTCGACGTTCTGCGCCTGCTCGCGCATGCGCTCCAGGTCTGCCTTGAGGGCCACCACCCCGGTGGTCACCGCCGCGTCCGTCGCCTTCGCTCCCAGCGTGTTGGCCTCCCGCGCCATCTCCTGGAGCAGGAAGTCCATCCGCCGCCCGACCGCGCCCTCCTCCGCCAGCAGCGCCCCCATCGCGTCGGCGTGCGCCCGCAGCCGCGTGAGCTCCTCGCTCACGTCCGAGCGCTCGCTCCACAGCACCAGCTCCTGCGCCAGCCGCGCCTCGTCGATGCTGAGCTCGCCGAGGGCGCCCAGCACCCGCTGGCGCGCCCGCTGCCGCAGCCGCGCGGTCATGCCCGCGGCCTGCGCCGACACCGCCTCGACGGCCTCGCTCACGGCCACCAGCAGCGCCGCCAGCGCGGCCCCCAGGTGGCGCCCCTCCGCCGCGCGGCTCTCCTCGAAGCCCGCCACCGCCGCCGCCAGCGCGGCGTCCAGGGCCTCGCGCGCCGCCGCAGGCGCGTACCCGCCCGACCCCGCGAAGAGCTCGGGCATCGCGCCCAGCACCGTCAGCGGCACCCGCTCGGTGTACCCCAGCGCGTCGGCCATGCGCTGCATCGACGCCAGCACCGCGCGCGCCCGCTCTTCGTCGAAGCCGTGGCCGCTCGCGAGCGCGCCTTCGATGTGACCGCTCACGTCCACCCTGCCCCGCGAGAGCCGCGCGCGCACCCGCTGCTCCAGGAAGACGCCGTGCTCGGCAAGCTCGCGCGGGAGCCGCACGCGCACGTCCAGGTAGCGGTGGTTCACCGAGCGCAGCTCCAGCGAGACCCTGAGCCCGCCGAGGTGCGCCTCGCCCGCGCCGAAGCCCGTCATGCTCCGCAAAGGGGTGCGCCGCCTCTCCGCTACGCGCCGACGGGGTTCACGCGGTACCAGTCGATGGCCTTCTTCAGGCCCGCCCGCAGGTCGTACATCACCTCGTAGCCGAGGAGCTTCTGCGCCGCGGAGATGTCCGCGAGGGAGTCGCGCACGTCGCCCGCGCGGCCCGCCTGGTACTCGGGCTTCACGTCGGTGCCGAGCTCTTCGTTGATGAGCCCGATGAGCGCGTTGAGGGACACCCGCGCGCCGCAGGCCACGTTGACCACCTCGCCCCGCGTGGTGGCCTTCGCCGCCAGGAGGTTGGCGCTCACGGTGTTGTCGATGAAGCAGAAATCCCGCGTCTGCTCTCCGTCGCCGAAGATGACCGGCCTGGCCCCGTTGAGGATGGTCGTGACGAAGCGGGGGATCACCGCGGCGTACTCGCTCTTCGGGTCCTGCCGGGGGCCGAAGACGTTGAAGTACCGCAGCGAGACGGTCTCGAAGCCGTACAGCTTGCCGAACACCGACACGTACTGCTCGCCCGCCAGCTTGCTGATGGCGTAGGGGCTCATCGGCCGCGGGGTCATCGTCTCGACCTTCGGGAGCGTCGGCGTGTCGCCGTAGGCGCTCGAGCTCGCGGCGTAGACCAGCTTGCGCACGCCCGCGAGGCGGGCGGCGTTGAGCACCGACACCGTGCCGCCCACGTTCGCCTGGTTGCTCGCCACCGGGTCGGCCACGCTGCGCGACACGCTCGGAATGGCGGCCTCGTGGAACACCAGCTCGACCCCGTGCATCGCCCGCGCGATGGCCTCCGGGTCGCAGATGTCGGCCTCGATGAAGTCCACCCGGTTGCGGACGCGGTCGATGTTCTCCCGCTTGCCCGTCGACAGGTTGTCGATGACCCGCACCTCCGCGTTCTGCGCGAGCAGCGCGTCGATGAGATGGCCGCCGATGAAGCCCGCTCCCCCCGTCACCAGGACCTTCACGCGATCGCCCCCTTCACTTCTTGGGCGCGAAGAGCGCCGCCAGCTTCGACTTGGCCTTGAGCTCGCCCTCGTTGCTGCCCGGCTCGCCGTTCTTGAACGTGAAGAACGAACAGAAGTTCGCCGCCTCGCGGTCGGGGATGTACTCCGTGATCTTCTCGCGGCACTGGTTGTGCGCGCTCACGTCCCAGAACTCGCAGTTCTTGCAGCACTGGAGGTCGGCGCCGCAGTGCGGACACTGGTCGCGCCGGCCCATCTTCACCTCGAAGACGAGCTCGTTCTTGCACTTGTGGCAGAAGTGCTTCTTCTCTTCGACCTTCGGGATCCACATGGCTGGGTTGTAGCCCTTCGCTTCAGGTGATGCCGCGACGGCGCTTCACCTGCTCCGTCACGCGTTGGTACTCGACCTCCCAGGTGCGGGTGCCCTCCTGGAAGTTCTTGATCTGGTCGCGAACCTCCTTGTCGAGCTCCTCATCGGCGGCCATGTGGCGCTCGAGCACCTTCTTGGCCTTGCGACGGATGACGTCGTCCTCGGAGAACACCTCGTCGACGTGCGGCGAGCGCATCAGCATCACGATGATCTGGTTGAGGATGAACGAGATCGCATCCCCCCCGAGGCCGATGTTCTTCGCCTCGGCCATGGTCTTCTTGACCCGGGCGATGTCTTCGCGGCCGCCGCCCACCTGCTCGACCCGGTCTTTGGCCTTCTCCGTGAGGTCGCGCTCCATGCGCAGGTACTCGCGCAGCACGGCCTCGATGTCGGCCTCGACCTCGCGCGCGCTGGTCACCTCGATGTCCTTGTCGGCGGTGAGCACCCGCACGATGTCCATCGCGATGACCGGTACCTTGCTGGAATAGAGCTTCATGCAGGCGAAATCGTATGCCCCGCGGCCCCGGCGGGTGTCAACGCACGAGTGCACCCTCCCGGCCGGCGGGTCACGGATTCACGGCCGCCCCGGTGCCGAGCGCCGCCACGCGCTGCCGCAGCCGGCGGAGCAGCTCGGCGAAGCCCCGGTCGCGCACGATGCGGGTGTACCCGTCCCGGTACGACTGAACCAGCGACGATCGGTTGGTCACGATGTCGTAGACGATCCAGTCGTTGCCCCTGCGGCGCAGGTGGTAGTCGATGGTCACCGGCTCGATGCGGACGTTGGTGCGCGACCGCGCCGTGGTGGGCACCATCGCGGTCCCGTCGGCCCCCGCCGTCCCGGCGCCGTAGGTCACCGCCCAGTGGAGCGTGGACTCCAGGTTGTTGCGGTAGTTGCGCTCGATGAGCTGCCGCAGGAGCGAGACGAAGGCCGCCTGGTCGGCCGCGGACTGCTGCCCGAAATACGGGTCGAGCGCGCGGCGCCCGAGCTCTTCGATGTCGAGCATGCCGTTGAGGATGCGCGCCACCTGGGCGTCGCGCGCCGCCGTGGCCGCGCCCGCGTCGCCGCTCTGGGCGAGCAGCCGGGTCACCGCGCCGAGGCGCCCCTCGACCCACCGCCGCGGGTCGGGCCCCGCCGGGGTCGGCTGCGCCAGCGCCGGAGCGGCGGCCAGCGACGCCGTCGCCGCGAGCAGGAGAGCGCCGAAACCACGTCGATCAAGGATCATCATCGGCTTGTACCTCCGAACGTCATCGTGTCGAGAGACGTGCTCGGGCCGGCGATCGATTCATCGCAAGTCCCCCCTCCCCCCCCCCACTGACGGCGCGGAGTCATGCCCGGCGCGATCTCCCGCCGATCGAAGGGGCGCTGCAGGGTGCTCGGCGGAAGGCTCCACCGGGGGACCGGGTCGCGGCGCCGCCGGGGACCGGGGAGGGAACAACGACGCCTGACAGCGTGGGCGGTCGATTCCGTAGACCCGACCCCGCGGCTAGCCCGGCCCGAGCAGCGGGTTGGTCAGCCGGTCGTTCAGCGGCACGGGCATCGTCATCCGCTCGCCCTGCGCCAGCGCCGCCCGCTGCTGGAAGAACTTCTTCTCGTACTCGCCGACGAACACCGTGTAGCGCGAGGTGATCGCGAGCAGGTGGTAGAAGAAGTCCATGTCCTCCTGGGAGAGGAACGCGCCGCACAGGACGTACCCGATCCAGCTCGCCTTCACGGCGACGAGCATGTAGCGCGGCTCGTTCCAGGTCTTCTTGTGGATGCGCTCGAGGCGCATCTCGCACCAGCTCGCGACGAGCCAGCACATCACCACCAGATAGAGCCAGATGCCGAGGCCCACGAAGCCCTGCTCGCCCAGCAGCTGGTAGAACGACGAGTGCGCCACGTGGATGTCCGTGGGCACCGGCGCGTACTGCTGGAAGCGCACGAGGAAGTTGCCGCTGCCCATGCCCCAGAGCGGACGGTCCTTGGCCATGTTGCGCGCGGCGGCCCAGGCGTTGAGTCGGCCCATGGCGCTCGCGTCGGTCTTCGAGGCGCGCCCGATGGTCATGAAGCGCGCGGTGACCTCCGTCGGCAGGTTGGCCAGGCCCACCAGCGCGACCATCACCCCGACCACCACCAGCCATCGCTTGTGGTGCAGGCGGTAGAGCAGGTAGCCCCCGACGGCGCCGAGGCCGAGCATCCCGCCGCGGGAGAGCGAGAAGAGCACCGTGAGGGCGAGCGGGAGGATCCAGAACCAGGCGAAGAGGCGCAAGGACATGCGCTTCGTGGTGAGCCCCAGCATGAACAGGAAGGGCACCGTCATCACCATGGTCATCGCCATCTCGTTGCGATCACCCGTGGCGCCCTCGAAGTTGCGCTCGTTGAGGTGGAACTTCCCCCAGACGAAGCGCATCGCGACGACCACGCTGGCGGTGGAGATGGCCCAGTACAGCTCCCGCAAGTGCGCGTCGTTACGCATGAACGCGCAGATCAGGTAGTACTGCAGGAGCATCTTGTAATAGTTGTCGATCTGCACGAGCCCGGGGCCGAAGCAGGGCGCGTGCAGCACCGAGTTCACGACGCTCATGAACAGGAACAGGATCGCCCAGTGGAAGCGGTCCGACGTGAGCCGGTAGCGCTTGTAGAAGATGATCAGCAGCCCGAGCGCGACGGCGTAGTAGGTGAGGGAGAACCGTACGGTCTCCATCCCGAACTCGATGAACTCGTCGCCCGGTCGGATGGTGTCACAGGCCACCATCCCGAACACCGCGAAGCGCGGGTTGCGGACCAGGGCGATGAGCACCGTGATCATGAGAATCGCCCAGCCAAGGCCCGTACGCATGGGGGATATCCGGTGTGCAGGTGTTGAGGGGGTTCAGGTGTTGGAGCGGGTGCCGTCTTCGAGGGACTTCACGGTCTCGTAGAGCTCGCGCGCGGTGACGTAGTGGAGCACCCAGCGCCGCGTGTCGGCGGTCGCGCGCTCGAGGGTGGTGAGCAGCCGGTCGAAGGGCCCTCCCTCGCGGAGGAACCACTCCGGCGCGTCGCCGTTGCACCCGTGCGCGTGCAGCTTCACGAAGCGGTGGTTGGGCGCGCCGCGCAGGGCCACGCCGTGCTCCAGCCATGACCCCACCCGCTGCTCGAAGGGCACCGGGTTCTCGGGCTCGAGCATCGCCGCCTCGACGCGCGGCACGAGGCCCGCCGCGCGGGACTTCCAGTGCAGCGCCAGCGGCCCCGGGATGAGCATGAGCTCGCCGTCCCGGGCCGCGGTCCCGACGAGGGCCTCGCGCCCGGTGTCATGGCCGCGCGAGCGCCCGGGGCTGCTGCGCGCGTAGTAGATCTGGTTGACCACGCGGCCCTGCGCGGGAGAGGGCACGCAGGGCATGGTCATGTCGACGTAGCAGCCCGCGTCGAGCAGCACCGAGAGCTCGTCGTCGACGCCGCAGTACCGCCCGTCGGGCATCGCGTTGTCGAGCGCCCAGTTGCCGTGGATGAACGCCCAGGTGACCTTCCCCGTCGCCGGGTCCTTGCGCAGCAGGCCGTGCTCCTCGTGCAGGAGGGCGGCGAAGTCCGCGAGGGTGCGCCGGAGGTTGTCGGCGGTGTCGTTCTCGTGGTGCAGGTGCACCTCGACGTCGACGAGCCCTTTGCCCACGAGCTCGTTGATGGCGTGCATGTGCTCGGGCCGGTACTCCTCCACCGGGAAGAAGAGCGTGCGCTGGTGCGCGCGGCCGAAGCTGTCGCGGTGGCGGGCCGCCAGCGCGGGGTACCCGTCGGCCCAGAGGCGCACCCGGCGGCGCTCCTCGTCGAGGGAGGGCTTGCGCCACCGAGGCTCGAAGTGGTCGGCCACGCACACGTAGACGTGCACGGGGTGGCCCTCCACCGGGGCCTCGCGGCGCAGCGCCGAGGCGGCGAGGCCGGGGGCCCAGAGGTGGGCGTTGCGGCGGTCGACGCGCTCGAGGGCGCGGTGGATCCATGGCGGGCTCATGCAGGGTCTCGCGGGGTGGCAGGGGCGCCGTCGCGCGCGGCGAGGCAGCGGTCGAGGAAGGTGCGGGCGCGGTCGTCCCAGGTCTCGCCGGCGAGCAGCGGGGCGCGGGCGGCGCGGCGGTCGGAGGGGCCCGCGAGCGCGGCGGCGACGGCGGTCACGGTGTCCGCGGCGGTGTCGGCGAGGCGCACCTCCGGGGCGTAGCGGGCCACCTCTGGGAGCGACGTGGCCACGATGGGCCGACCCGACGCGAGGTACTCCCGGAGCTTGAGGGGGTTGATCGAGCGGGTGAGCTCGCTCTTCACGTAGGGGAGCATCGCCACGTCGAAGGCGGCCAGCGCCTCGGGCAGGCGCCCGTACGCGACGGCCGGGACGAAGCGGACGTTGTCGCCGCGCAGCCGGGGGTCGGGCGCGGTGTCGGTGGGCCCGACGAACACGAGGTCCCAGTCGGGCCGCGCGCGGGCGACGCCCATCACCAGCTCGACGTCGAGGCGCGCGTCGACGAGCCCGAGGTAGCCCAGCACCGGGCGGCCGCGGCGCACGCCCGCGAGCGCAGGGGTGCCCGGATCGCAGGCGGTCGCGAGGTGCTCGACGTCGACCCCGTGCGGGAGAAGGGTGGCCGCGCCGCGCCGGGGGCGACGGGTGTCGGCGAGGTTCTGGCTGGTGGCGAGCACGGCGTCGCAGGTGTCGAGGAGCTCGCGCTCGAGGGAGGCGGCCGCCGCGCGGTCGACGCCGGGCCAGCTGGTGAAATCGTCGACGCAGTAATAGACGAGGCAGCGCGAGCCCGCGAGGCCGCGGCCGTCGACGCCGTTGGGCACCGTGGTGACCACGACGGGGTCGCGCAGGCCGAGGCGCGCGGCGGCGCGGCCCACGACGAAGCGCACGCTCTCGCGGTTGGCGAGGCGCAGCGGCGCGGGGCGCATCCACGGGAGCATCGGCGGCGCGACGACGTGCAGGTCGAGGTCGCGATCGGGCCCAGGCCCGGGGGCGGAGGCCTCGGCGCGGGGCCCGAGCATCGCGCGCAGCTTGCGCACCACCCGGGCGGCGTCGCGGCGGTCGAGGCGCGGCGGGCGCAGCCCGAGGGTGTTGACCCAGAGCGTGCGGTGGGTGCGCGCGAGGCGCTTGAAGAGGTGCTGCACGCTGGAGGGGTGCGCGCCCCAGTCGTCGCCGAAGACGATGAATGACGGCTCGGCCATCGGGGCAGCGCTACGCCGTGACCGACGCGGCGAACCCGGCGGGCGGCGGCGGGAGCAGGTCGAGGGACTGGAGCACCGCGCGCGCAGGCCCGAAGGAGTACGCCCGCAGGAGCTCGGTGAGCCGCGGCACGATCTGGTCGACGTTGTGGTAGCTGCGCAGCGTGGCGAGGCGCCCGAGGGGGAAGCGGGGCTGCTGCGCGTCGATCTCCCAGGGGTGCAGGTACACCATGAAGGGCGATCCCTCGGATGCGATGCGGTCGAGCGCCCAGCGGGTGTAGGCCATCGGGAGCAGCCGGAGGTAGCCGCCGCCGCCGACCGGGAGGTTGCGCCCGGCGACGCGGACGGTGCTACTCGGAAACTCCACGAGCCCGGCGCCCTCGCCCGAGGCGATGCGGTGCGGGGCGCGCGGCGCCGTGGGGATGCCGTAGCGGTCGTGGCGGATGGGGAAGATGCTGGCGTCGTAGGTGAAGCCCTCGTCGCGCAGGGCGTCGAGCGCCCAGCGGGTGCTCTCGACGACCGAGAAGGTGGGCGCGCGGTAGCCGTCGACGCGCACGCCGCCGATGTCTTCGAGGGTGGCCTTCGCGGCGCGGACGTCGGCGCGAAACTCCGCCGGGGACATCTGGGTGATCATGCGGTGGCCGTCGCCGTGGCAGGCGAGCTCGTGGCCCCCGGCGACGATGCGGCGCACCAGCGGGGGATGCCGCCGCGCGACCCAGCCGAGGGTGAAGAAGGTGGCGTGGACGCCTTCCCGCGCGAAGAGGTCGAGCAGCGCGGAGGTCTCCCATACGACGCGGGACTCCAGGCGGTCCCACTCGTCGCGGTCGACGTGGCGGGCGAGGGCCTCGACCTGGAAGTACTCCTCCACGTCGACGGTGAGTGCGTTGAGGGTCATGGCGCCCGGAAGACTACGCCGCTTAGGGGATCCAGCGCACCACCTGCGGCCCCACGACCCGGGCGACGGGCACCGGGAGGCGCTGCCAGGCGGCGATCACCCGCGCGAACTTCGGGTTGTCGGGCTTGAGCTCGGGCAGCGCCTGGCCCGCGGCGAGGAGGTAGTGGTAGGCCAGCGGCACGGGCGCGGCGCCCCAGTTCTTCTTGAAGGCGTAGGTGCCCGAGTCGAGGGACGAGCGCCCGAAGGAGAAGGTCTTGTACCCGCGGCGGATGGCCTCGGACAGGATGGTCCAGTAGAGGAGCATGTTGCCGCGGAGGCGGGTGAACTCATGGAGCGAGCCCGCGCAGGGGATCTCCAGCGTGTCGCCCATGCCCGCGAGGAAGCCGCCGCCGACGGGGCGCCCCTGGTAGCGCACGACGGCCACCCAGCATCGGTCGGGCATCCGGCGCAGCGCCTCGCGGAAGAGCCGCGCGCTGTGCCCTGGGCTCCCGAGGTCGCGCATCACCGACGAGTACGCGGCATGGTATTCGGGGATGAGCTCCTCGCCGCCGAGGTGCGCCGTGAGGCCCTCCTTTTCGGGACGACGGATGTCCGCGCGGTGCTTCGGCCCCAGCGCCTTGAGCAGCGCCTCGGGGTCGTCGGGGAGCGCGAGCTGCATCAGCACCTTGTCGGCGCGGGTGGCCATCCCCTCGGCGGGCACCGGGTGCGCGTGGCGGAGCTCGACCCGCGCGGCGCCCTCCGAGGGGAGCAGGGCGCGGGCGGCGTCGAAGAGGGCGCGGTAGGACTCGTCGTCGTCGGCGATGGCGCCGCCGTGCCCGAAGTAGGGGAGCGAGACGAGCTGCGTGCCGAAGGGCACGGACGAGAGGCGCACGAGCGGGAGCACGCCGCAGACCCGCGCGCCGCGGAGGGCGATGAGCGGGCGCCAGCGGGTGCGGTAGACATCGCGGAAGAGCTCGCCCCACTCCCAGCGGTGATAGACCGACGCGTGGGGGTGGCGCTCGACGAAGCCGTTCCAGCGGGCGCGGTCGTCGAAGTGCGCGGCGCGCACGACGGGGGGGACGATGGGTGCGTTCGAGGGATCCATGACGGAGCCACAGGATGCAGTCTCCGCCGCCTACGTCGATCCCCCAAACGCCGCGACGGGCACGCGGCGCCTGGCGGCACATGCGATGCAGCGACGACAGCGGCGCGATGAGCGCCGGAACGCGGTCACTCCAACGACTCGGCGCCCCCCGTGCAAGCCGCGGGTGAAACGCGAGGAGCGATGCTCAACCCAAGCCCCACGGTCCAGAGGTTCATGACGCGCGCGCCCCACACGATCGGGGCCGACGAGACGCTCGCAGACGCGCACGCGGTGCTTCGGGCGCACCAGATTCGCCACCTGCCGGTCGTGGTGGAGAGCCGACTGGTGGGGATGATCACCCTCCACGACCTGCACCTCATCGAGACGCTGCCCGACGTGAACCCCGCGGAGGTCAAGGTCTCGGAGGCGATGGTGTCGAACGTGTTCTCGGTGTCGCCCGAGACGCCCCTCGCGGACGTGGTGAAGGCGATGGCGGAGCACAAGTACGGCTCCGCCGTGGTGCTGCGGGACCAGCAGGTGCTGGGCATCTTCACCACCGTCGACGTGTGCCGCGCGCTCGGCGAGGTGCTCCAGGCCCGAACCGCCGCGTAGCGAGCGCCCGCCCCCTCCGCCCTCGGGATCCAGCGCAACGCCAACCTCCTCTCGGCGGCCTTCCGCGACCTCGACGGCTTCCGTCGCAACAGCGGCGCGATGTTTGTCATCGACGACCCGATCGCGCCGTGTGGGGGCGCCGCGACGGAGATCGACCCCGCGTCACGCCAAGCCGCGGCGTTCATCGTCGACCTCGAACCCGCGACGCCCGACGCGGTCGTCCGCGTCCCGGTCATCGCCGGGTGGCAGCCTCCGTTTCATGTGATCACGGTGCAGCCCGACGGGGTGGTGCTCGCGCCCGGTCATCGCTACGCGGAGAGTTCTCGCTGCTGTAGGGGCGGGGCTTGCCCCGCCCGCATCGGCATCAATCAGCGAACGCCTACGCGGGAGGGCCCTGCCGCGCAGCGGCTTTGTTCAGCCCCCACTGCCCGTGGTGCCCGCGCCCGCGACCGTCGGCAGGAGCTTCTGAGACGCTGCCTTGGCAGCGGCAGCGCCATCGGGTACATCCCCTCGGCCCACCTCGACCTTGACGGCAACGGGTGGGACCCGACGCACCGATCGACGGCGGGGTGGCAGGCCAAATCGCTGCTTGTGGAATGTCGTGATTCGTTGAAGGGTCGAGAGAGAGAGGGGGCGCCTGCGTCGCGACTCACGGCGGCGATGGCCGCACGGGTCGCAGCGTCTGGCACCACGGCCTCCGTCACCGCCGGCCGAGCTGGAGAACACCCATGCCCCTCGAGGATCCTTCAGTGAAGCGTGTACTGATCGTCGAGGACGAAGCCCTCATCGCGCTCGACCTCGAGCATCGGCTGCGGCGCCTGGGCTTCGAGGTCGTGGGGGTCTCGGACCACCGCGAAGAGGCGGTCGCGCTGTTCGCCGAGACGAAGCCCGACTTCGTGCTGATGGACATCCTCCTCCGTGGGCAGGAGGATGGCATCGCCACGGCGCAGGCGATCGGCGAGTCGAGTGACGTGCCGGTGATCTTCCTGACCGCGTTTGCCGACGACGCCACCATCGGTCGCGCGAGCAAGGTCTCGCCGTACGGCTACATCATCAAGCCGATCGATGAGCGGGCGCTCGTCGCGACGATCTCCATGGCCCTCGCCCGCCATCGGGCCGATCGCAGCGCCCACCTGGTGCGGTCAGCCGTCGAGGCTTCGCCGCTCGGCGTCGCCATCGTCGATGCGCGCGGCACCGACCGGCCGGTGGTGTTCGCCAACCATGCGATCACCGCGATGAGCGCGGTGGACGTGGGCGCCCCGCTGGAGCCGGTGCCGTGTCTGCGCACGGCGGCGCCCGCGCAGGAGTCCGTGGCGCGGCTGCGCGAGGCCCTCGCGCGCCGCACGCACGCCGACGGCCTCGTCGAGGTCGACGGCGCCGACGGCCACCCCGCGTGGGTCTCGGTGAGCGTGTCGCCGCTCGCGGACTCGGACGGCAACGTGACCCACCTGCTGGTCTCGCAGCAGGACTTCTCCCTGGTCACCGGACCGGGGTCGGCGCTCGCGGCGGCCCGGCGCGTCGAGGTGCTGGGCCGGCTCACCGCCGGTCTCGCCGACGACTTCGACCGCACCGTCAGCGAGGTCATCGCCGGCGCCGAGACGCTGCGCCTCGACTCCGAAGACCCGTGGACCCGGGCAGACCTCGACGAGATCCTGCAGTCCGCCCAGCACGCGATGCTGCTCGCGCGGCGGCTGGGCTCCATGGCGTCGCAGCGCGGCGAGGTCGAAGCACCGAGCGCGGACCTGTCCTGGGTGATCGCCGAGACGCTGACCGCGATCGAGCGCATCGGCGGCCCGACGATGCAGGTGGGGCTCGAGCTCGACCCCGAGCCGATGCTGGTTGCGATGGACCCGACCGCGATCGAGGACGTGCTGCTGCGCCTCGTCGGCAGCGCCCGCGCCGCGATGCCCGAGGGCGGCTGCCTGACCATCCACACGTCGCGCGTGACCGAGCACCCGGCGGAGCGCGAGCCCTGGCAGGCGGCGCGGGTCGAGGTGACCGACACCGGCGGCGGGGTCGACCCCGCCCTCGCGCCCGGCGCGGACCTCGCCGCCACCGCGATGCTCGTCGAGTACTACGGCGGCGCGCTGCGCGTAGACAGCCGCTACGGCGTGGGCACCCGCTTCGTGCTTGACCTCCCGCTCTCCGACGAGGCCCTCGGGGCGTCCCCCGGCGGCGCGCTGCCGCGCGAGTTCGGTCGCGCGCAGGGCGAGTGGTGCCTCGTCGCCGAGGGCCGTCCCGCGCTGCGTCGCGCGTGCGCGCGCGCGCTCACCCAGGCCGGGTTCTCCGTCGTCGAGGTCTCCCGCGGCGACGCCGCGGTGCGCGAGCTCGACGCCCGCGGCGCCGCGGTGCGCCTCGTGGTCGCCGACCTGACGCTGCCCGTCCTCGACGGCGCCGCGCTCGCGCTGCACGCGCAGGCCAGGTCGCCCGGCGTCGCGACGCTCGTCACGACCGGTCACCTCGATCGCGGACACGACCTCATCGGCCCGGGCGTCGCGGTGCTCTGGAAGCCCTTCAGCATGGTCACGCTCGCCCGTCGGGCCCTCGAGCTGCTGCGCGCGGGCGGCGCGCCCTAGGCGCCCGTCTTGCCAGCCGGTCGCTCCCCGTGTCACCCACCCGGAGGTCATTTTCATGCAGTCCTCAAGCGTCGCCGAGACCGTCCTCGTGACCGGAGCCAGCAGCGGCTTCGGTCGCCTCACCGCGCTCGCGCTCGCGCAGCGCGGGTACCGCGTGTGCGCCGGCGTGCGCGACCCCGCCGGGCGCAATGCCGTCGCCGCCGCGGCGCTCACCGAGGCGGCGCGCGGCCTCGCCGGCGAGCTCCGCGTGGTGGCGCTCGACGTGACCGACGAGGGCTCCTGCGAGCGCGCGGTCGCGCAGGTGCTGGCCGACGGGGGCGCGCTCGACGTGCTGATCA